>Ga0209712_10000033_pt1 | contig 124692 bp, 103 predicted proteins | sample ArcOceMetagenome_FD_187443 | JGI IMG/M metagenome (GOLD analysis project Ga0209712, IMG submission 187443) | Marine eukaryotic phytoplankton communities from Arctic Ocean - Arctic Ocean - Greenland ARC118M Metagenome (SPAdes) (version 2) | ecosystem: Environmental > Aquatic > Marine > Oceanic...
TGTGCTTTGGTCTAAAAATAATACTTCGCCCGCGTGGTTTGCCACCACCAAGGAATCATTCACTGGCCATAACACGGCATTGCCGCCAATTTCAAAACCGGTTTCTACTAACCAGTTTTGGCTGCCATCATTGCTGTTGATTGAAATGATGTTGCCGTCTTTTGTACCAAAAAATAACTGACCACTTTGGCCACTGGCAAATGCGCCTTCAAAATTATTAGTCAGGGCCACTGTGCTGTACACACTGCTGCCCGCATCAAACTCCCATACTTTATTTAATGTGCTGTCGAATTTTACGATTTTTGCATCGTCGGCATAAACCGTGGATTCGCTGGATGTTTGCAGCGTAGCCACATAAACAAAGCCATCAGCATCAATCACAGGACTAGAAAACACATGGGCGTTAATGGCAATAGCCGCCAAATCCACAGACGGATTTGTGGCATCGGTTTTGACTAACTCACTGCCAGTACCATCCGCCATCGAGCGCACATACAACACCTGCCCAGCCAGATTAATGGCCGGACTAGCCCCGATATTGGCGTGGGCCGTTTGACTAAACAGCAGCGTCAATAAGATTTGCCCTACAATACAAATAGGCAAAAGTGAAAGGAAGTTCCTTTTCATTATGTTTCCTAGTTTTTAATTATTTTTATGACACAAATAACGTGTTTTTATTGTTATGTTTTTTCAGTTTATGGAGGAACTGTTTTTAATTTTTTAAAATGGCCGATCAAGGTTTCTATTTAAGCCGCAATATTCCAGAGCGTTTTAATTACCAAATAAAGATTCGCGGTGTATTACGCACTTTGTGCTAATACACCCTACTTATTTAAATACCTGTAGGGTGATATTAGCGCCGTGGGCGCGTAATACACCGTGCTGCTCTTCAGTAAAATTGGGTGAAATCTATTTATCCGTCAGAGCTTTAAATCAATGACTCTGTCTCTTTTGATTTCCTTTTGATTTCTACGCTCGTTATTTACAACGACAGTCAACACCTAAAAGATCAAGATTTTTCTCGGCAAAACAAACTAAAGTATTTAATTTTTCTGTCCGTCTAATCTCTTCAGTTAACTCTTCAAAAGATAAAGACAATAAATAATCATATTCATCAAGTTGATACATATCGAAAAATCCATGTAGACGCACCTTAAACTCTTCCAAAGAAGCTCTATTACTTTTTAACTTTAATAACAAAACTCCAATATATAATTCAAAATACTTAGCCCCTACCATCAAGCCCTTTAATGAAAATTCCGCCCTAATACATTCCTCCACATCCAAATAATTCTGGGCTGAAATAAGCTCTAAAAAAACCTCACCCTCATCACTTAAGACTTTATTTTCTACCCACTTTTTAAAATCGCCAAAGCGTAAAAACTCTGTATCTGCTAAAGCATAAATCGCAAAAAGATTCATATTATCAATTCCCATATCGACCAGGCCACCATCCACCTGCATCTTTAGTCTTTGGATTTTTAACACCAAATCCTGTTTTTGGGTCAACTCTATGGTGATGTATCTCAGGATGATAATCCTTAGAATTTACATTTCCACGACCATGATTAGAATGATCTGTGCGACCCATATAACGACCATATTCATCATAATGCTCAGTCTGTTTATATGTGCCACCAGATTTACTAGGCTTATCCTTAGTTACCATCCTAACCCCTGGTGTCATATATGCGTCATTAGGCGTCTTTTTATTAATCCAATAGCTATCAGGTAATAATGTTTCAGCCTTTTTCTTATCACAATTATGCACCAACACATTTTGATCAGTGACAAAGTAAGTATGGAAATCCGCCACAGACAAGTTAAAGGTCAAATCATAATTGCCGGTAAATTCAGCAGACAATACAGTCACTTGTTTGTGGGTATGCAATGCTTGCGCAGGATTCTCTTTGTCCACATTGGAGTGTTCGCCAGCATTTGCCTTATTCGATTCCAACAACAAAGAACGAATGCGATCTCCGGCTATTAGGTCTTTCGACAGTTTCCAATTGCCCGCTTCTTGTGGGGTGGTTTGCAATGACTGCTGGCCGTGGGTGGCACTGGTTTGCACATACGGGTTTTGTGCATCACGCAATACATAAAACGGGTGATCGTCCGTGGTTTCCATGGCGGTGATATTGCCTTGGGCATCGACTACTTTGATTTCGTAGATGGGACGATTTTTTTCCACAAAGCGTTCGGTGATGGGTTTGTATTCCAGCTCGCCGGTGGCGGTGTTTTGCGCCAGTACTTGATCGCCCACTTCTAGGTCTTCGATGTTGGCGTGGCCATTACTGGTGAGCACCAAGGTGCCTGCTACGAAGCAACAGGTTTTGCCCATGGTTTTCAAAGTGTCTTTGGCTTTGCCCATGCCTTTTGATGCCCACATGCCCATGCGTGCAATGTCGGCCCCTGCGCCAAAGCCGGGAACCAGCCCCACTAACGAACTGCCTGCCATGCCCCATTGGCCTCGCACTGCGTAGGTAAGGGCGTTGGCGGCACCTGCCACTTGGGAGAGGATTGGGATTTCACTGGTGGCTAATAGATCGGCGGCGAATTGGGCGCTGTCTAGGCGGGAAATGATTTCTATGGGTTTTGCTGGAGCGCTATTACCACCGCTGCTGATACTGGCAATTGAGAATCCGGCACTAATATGGATGGAACCGTTTTGATCGGTATAGCTGCTGCTATTATTAATGACGCCTGTTGCACCGCCTACTGAGGTGCCACCGTTTTGGGCGTAATCACTTTCAAGGCCAGAGCCATCTATATAATCATTTGAATAGGGGGTTTCGCCTCCAGGCACCAAGCCAATCTCGATGCTAACTCCTATGCCTCCCCCTGAGTTACTTTCAGTGGATGTAGTTATGTCATCATCACCACCTAAAATACAAATAACGTTATCAGTTGAACACACCGTATACCCACTAGGATCGGTCATACTCAGCGGGTTATTCCAAACATAGCTATATCGATTAAAGCTTTGACCAAAATACGGCGCTTGAATATACGGGTCGGCGGACATCATGCGGCCCACGTTCGGATCGTAAATACGGCCACCCATGTGAATCAAATCAAAGTCGGCTAACATTTCATGGCCGGTAAAACCTGTGCTGGTATTGTTTAATGCAATGTTGTTCCAGTTAGGGTCGTCGCCCCCTGCTGTGCCGACATTTTCCCAATTGGATTGACGGGCTTTACCAAATGGATCAAACGCTAGATGGATTAGCTTTTCTGTTGAACCCGTTGCATCACTAATGGTTTGCGTGCTGCCTAGATGGTCGTGATGCAAATATTGAATGTCGGCAAATTTTCCACCTTTATTTTCAGCGATTAATACTGGGTCATCACTTTGGGTATAGGTGTGAATCATGACGCCGCCCACATAAGCTTTTTGCTTGTGAATTTTTATACCGCTTGCTGGGTCTGTATCAAATACTTCTTCATAGCCGGCACCGTAGTAATAAATCTCTTGGGTGGTTTGCTGATTTTTTTCGATGGCTTGATAGTAGCGCTGCTCTGATGGGTCGTAATCAAAATAGCTGTCGGTGCGGTTTGCGCCTATGGTTTGCCAAATATGGCTTGGTTTGTTGGCAGCGGTATAGCTAATATTTGTGACACCGCGCTGAGTCATGTTGCCGTTAGCATCATATTGGTAAGCCAGTATCTCAGTGCCGTCTTTAATAACGTTTTGTAAACGACTTGGGCCTGTACTGCTATCACCGTATACCAGTTTATTGTCGCTACTGTGGGCGCTGCCGCTTACTAAATCGCTTTTGAAATTTAAGTTGCCTAGGGCATCGTAGCCGTAATTTAGGGTACGGGTGCCGCTGACCAAGCCTGTTGTGGTGGCTTGCTTTAGGCGGTTTGTTTGGTCGTAACTGAAGGTTTCTGTGGCGCTTAAGCTTATATCTTCGCGGCTTCTTAAGTTACCGTTTGAATCCCATTGGTAAGCTAAGTCTTGAATATCTCCTTCACTGGTTTTTGTTGATTTAATGCTTTTCAACAAGCCAGAAGCGGCATCGTAGCTTTTGGCGGTTTGAATATTATTGCCAAAGCGCTCGCCTACCCAGTTACCAAAGGCGTCCATGGCTTCTGCCTGCCAGTAGCTATGGTTATTTTTTGGATTGTTATAAGCAGTTAAATAACCCAAGCCATTGTATTGAGCTTGCACACTGAAGCCGCTTGGGTAGTGGGCGGTGTCTAAACGCCCTGCTTTGTCGTATTCATATTTGAATTGGCGATTGGCTAGGGATTTTAAACGGGTATCCACTTGAGTGGTGCGTAATAAAGCATCGTATTTGTAGCTTTCTTTAAAGCCATCTTTAAAACGCTCTAACAACAAGCCCGGTTGGCTTTCGCTGTATAGCCAGCTGGCGTCTGTTTGGCCGTTTAGTTTGGATAGGGTTTGGTTGTTTAAAACATCGTAAGTGAATTCATAGTGATTACCACGGGCATCACTTTGCTTGCGCATTAACCCTAGGGCGTCGTATTCGTAATTGTAGACACCTGTATCCGGGTCATTAATTTGGGTTTTAAAGCCTGCGTTATTAAACGTGGCGGTAACGGTTTTTAATAAGCCACCTGAGTTTTTTACATCTACTGTTCGCATGTTGCCTTGGCCGTCGTAGCTGTAAAAGTTTTCTAAGCCAGATTCATTATTTTTAACGTAGGCAATTTGTCCTAGGGCATCGTAGCGGGTGATGTCGGTTTGAGTTTCGTCAGCTTTATCCGGAATCACATTGGTGACTTTACGGGTCACTTGCAGTTGATTATTTGAAATCGCACGGGTGTAGGTTACCTGCCCTTGAAGGCCGTTATCGTATTTGATGAGTGATGGGCGATCGTATGAGTCGTAGCTTTCGTAGCTAACCCACTTTGGTAACTCTTCGATTTCCGCATTTGGACGATATGGTAGGGATGCTTTTTTGATTCTAGACAAAGCATCGTATGTGTAATCTTGATATACGGCTTCATTATTAGCGTTTAAGGTTTCTTCCCGTACGACGCGACCTAATTTATCAAAGTAGGTATATTGCGGCGGGGCTAAAAAGCCTTTTTGCGCACTGTGCATTTGCATAACCGTGGTGCGGTAAAATGCAGAGGTTGGGCACGTGATGTTTGAGCAGTATTGGCTGGTGGTGATATTTACCGAGCCATCTGGGCCATGAGTTGAAATTAATTGGCCGCTGGCATCGTAATCGTAAGAGGTGGTTAAGCCGTATACGTCGGTTTGTTTTTTGGGTTGATGCCATTTTATATCGTATTCAACTGTGGCGGAATGGCCTGTGGCGTTCGTGATGGTTTGTGGTAAATAGCCGTTTAGGAAATTACTGTTAGTGAATTCTGTTCGGGTGGTTACGGCATGGGTTTCAGAGCCAGCTGAGGTGATCGATTTGCTTGCCAGCTTGCCATCATCAGTATAATCGAAGGTTGTGATTAAACCGTTTTCTGTAAGGGTGCCTACTAAGTTGGTATCGTCACTGCCGCTTTGATAGCGGGACCAATTTGTTGTGCGGGTATTACTAAAACCTCCATTTGCTGGGTCGCCCATGGTACTGGTGACACTTAACTGTCTTCTAAAGCCGATATCCCAATCATCCACTTTCGATGTGGTATAGCTTTCCGAGCTAGTCACATGACTGTATTGGGCAGTAAGACTTTGGCTTAATTGAATGCCACTGGTATCTGATACAGTTTGCGTGCGCGTTAATAAATTTGAAAAGTTATCAAAGGTATTTACGGCTTGAGTAGTTTTGGTTAATAAACCGGGCACTGCATATTCTTTTACTGTGCTTTGAGATAGGAACGGCACTTTAATTTGTGCATTTAAATCACTGGCTGTTTTGTAACCCCAAACATTATCTACCTGATTAACCAGTTTGCTGCCATTAGAAGTGTCATAGGTTTTAGAGGATTGTAACGTGCCTGTTAGCGGATAAGCTTGGTTGTAAACTTCCTCTGTTTTTAAACTTCGGTTCACATCAATTACATTGCGCGTCGCAAACCCCAAATAGCCACGGCCTTGCATGTGGTATAGGGCGCCGCCGTATTCGTAGCGAGTAGTCACCGTACTGTTTAGAGGTAAAGCGCTGCTATCAAAACTCATGGTATCTACCACCATGGCTGAGTTGGCAACGTTTTTATAAGGGAAGCGGGTTTGGTAAAACTCTGTTACCGGCGCTTGTTTGGTGGTTTTGTAGGTGAAGCTTGTGGTATTGCTGAAGCTATCGCTTACGCTTTGTAGCTTGCCTACATTTAAACTGGAATCAGTTAATTTGGTTGCATATAGATTTGTATCGTCTTCTTTGAAGTAGATTAAATCTTGCATGCCATCGTGGTTGTAGTCGAAGGTGGTTGGGGCGTCTAAAGGTAAAATTGAACGCTTACTTAATAAACTATAAAGTCGACTTCCATCTCCTGTATCCCGATTAACCGAACCTGCTGCTTTAAGAAAGCCAAAGTGAACTCCCTTAAATACATTAGAAACAGTACTGCTATCTAATACCCCTTCAATATAGGAAAATATTACTTTACCCGGTTCTTCTTCATTTTCTACATAGCTTTGTGATGCTATGAATCTTTTAAGTTTCCCTGAAACAGAAAAAGAAACATCCATTAAACCATCCGCATTATAATCAAAAAATTGCAACCCAAAACTATCATCAGGCATAACTGACATAACTTTCTCAGAAGAATATAACGTCAAGCCGGTATTAAGCTGCATATATAAGCCATCCGAAGCTACCCACAATAAATCTTGTAGCCCATCACCATTAAAATCTTGGTAATATTTAGGGGAAGAAAAGATCTTCGCATCACTACCTTCTCCCAAATTTTTAGTGAGCCTAGTAGGGTTCGACACCGCTTCAAATGTCGTTGAAACACCTGTCACAACTCCATCACTTTGATCGATATCTAAAATTGCTCGCGTACAATTCACCGAAAAATTATTAGCAGGGCAGCTCTCAAAATCAACAATTCCGTCGCCATTAAAATCAATTAAACGTATCGGTGAATATTCACTATCTTTTTGAAAACCTAAATAGTTTGATATAGCATGACCTGTGAATTCAACCGTAGTACCATTTTCCTCTGGGATAATTCTGGAGAATTGAATAGTCATTCTCTTAGTATTACCATCCACAAATTTAAACTGAGTTTCAAGAGGGATAATTATATCCTGCAAACCATCACCATTAATATCCGCCACTTCAATCGCATTAGTTACAGTTGTAGCTAACGGTTTATTATTTACATCTCCAATTTGATCAAATCCCAATATAGTTCCAGAGCTGTCTATATTAGGAAGCATCAAATAGAACTGCGTCATTCCCATTAATTTAACACGCCCTCCAGGGTCTACAGGTCCTTTCAACGAAGAATCAGGATACATAGAATCAGGCTTACACCAATGTGCGTTTATATCTTGGAAATCTTTATGGTAACTAAAATCTTTCATATGTTCGTAATCTTTATACAATACGAATTCATCCTCATCTAGGCCATCTTTATCGGCACAAACCCAAGACGCTCCATCGCCAGTTTCTTCGTTTGTAATAGATGTCTTCGCTACAATCAGCCCCGACATGTGGTCTGCACCAAGGGATATTGGACGTGCATAGGATGCATACGAACCAGAACCCGTACTTATATAGGTATCTTTCATAGGACCAAATCCACTTTTAGTGCCTAAGTGATAACGCCAAGACCCAGCATTCTTAGCCGGATACATGATATCCAAATAACCATCACCATTAATATCTAGGTATTGAGCTTTTTGATCTGGGTCTTTATTTGGAAAAGATCCGATTGCACTAGGAGAAGAGAATATTTTAACTCCGGTATTCCAGTTTGTACTAGCAGAGACACATGCGGCACTTTCATCACAAGTAGCAACACCACATGTAACTCCCGCTTCACACATGGCGACCTTATTTAATAACGAACGTCCATCGTCATTTAGCACATAAGAAAACACATAACTTTTTAAATTTGAGCTATCTCGCTTAATTGAAATACTCGAAAGACGATCACTTAGAATACTAGCTTGTCCGCCCTTATGATTAACAAGCACATCATTAGCTGTGCGCGCTTGCCATACTAAGTCCACAATTACACCTGTATCATCATAAGTAATCGTTTCTAGCAGTGGGGTTTGATTAGAGCTTATTTCTGTACCGTAATATTTATAATCCAGTTCATAGCCATTAGAAAACTCATCCTCCACTCGGGTTAAATACCATTGCTTGGAAGATCGGTTTAAATGATAAAAACGTTTACCGCCTGTTTTCATCAAAGCTTCAAAGCCATCACTGGTTTTAGAAATTTTAATTTGTGCATTATTTTCTAATACATACTTAGCACCTACTGAAGTATGCGTACCTCCAACTAAAACAAGATGCTGTCCATCAAGACACAAGTCTTCTTCAGCACTAAACGGCGTCGCCGCCATGGTGCCTTTTACATCTGCAGTTGGAGGGCAGTAGTGAATTTTTGAGCTACCAGATAGACTCGCACCCAAGCCTAGAGGGCCGTTGCCTAGATTACTGTTATAAGAAATATTAATTTGAGGTGTAGGGCCAGGGCCTTTTGGCAACCAGATAGGAAGCGAAGCGTTAGCACTGCCATCCGCTCCAACCCAGGTATTAAATGAAAGATTTTGCACTGAGTCACTTGTAAGGTCAGCCCCTGCTGAACTTAAGGTGCTCGTTCCGCTGCCACTAACCACCAATTCCTCTTCGCCATCGGCGTTTAAATCTAAAATACTGGTTAGGGCTCCATTCTCTAACAGTTGCGCTGCAAGGGATGAGGTGCTTAAAAGAGTGCCTTGAGAATCTTGACTTAAAACCACAGCACTTGGACTATCGCCCTGTGTACGAATTGCAATTTCTAACTCATCGCCTGCTAAATAATTGATTTCATCAATATCCGCTTCGATCAATGACCAACTAGTCGTATCTTGAGTGGTTTGCGATACAACAAAGCTGCCATCAGCTTGGCGAGTTAATAAATATTGCTGAGCATCACGCTCTATTTGAAGGTTTATGTCGTAGGGGATTTCGACATTCTCTGGGGCGAGTTTTAATAGGTAATCAATATCGCCATCAGAGTCGATATCTTTTTCATAAACTTGATATTCAAGCAGCGCATTGGCAAGCAGTGCTGTACTTGAGAAACACAGGCAGGCAAATAGCGCAACCTTCCTTAGTGGCGACAGAATCATTACATCATCCCTAATGGCTTCTGTATCTTTGAATTTATTGGGAATATTTCAAAAATGCAGATTTTTATATTTATAATTTGGCGGGATACTAGTGGGCGGAAAACGTCTAGTCAATGAATTGACACAGTACATAAAGATATTGGCGCATTAAGGCCAATCAGAAAGCCTCGATACAATCAATATAGAGGCCTTCTTATTTACAAACAGACTGGTTATGTTTTTGGGATTATTATTTGGCTAGTTTTTCATCCGTGCTTAGGGGTCTTGCTTTATCTGCCATCATAACAGGAATGCCATCATCAATTGCATAAGCTAATGCATCTACCTTACAAATCAACTCTGACTTATCTTTATCGTATTTAACCGCACCTTTACAAACAGGACATACAAGCAGAGAAAGTAATTTTTTATCCATGGGTCGATTCCATTAATTGGTTTAGCCGAGCTTTAAACTGCACTAAAAACTCAGCATTTAATTGGGCGTTAATCTGCAAATACCACATATCATCATGTTTGGTATTTTTTGCGAAGGGAGCAAGTTTGACCGCATCTTTTTGTGTCATTAATACCTGCCCTGTTAAGTCCGCCATATCCGATTCAGTAAAACTGTAATGATCAGCATAAGGGATTTCTTCCATGTTAATATTGATTTGTCTTAAGCTGTCAAAAAACTTTTGCGGATTACCAATACCCGCAATGGCTTTGGCACCGGTCTTGAGATGTAATGCATCGATGGCCAACTTCTCACCTGTAAGCACATTCACCCAAGACAATGGCTCTATGGTAAACGCACTTTCATTAGCCATGACCTGTTTAGGTAATTGACTAAGCTTTTCACCTTGATTGTGCAATACAAAATCAACGCTACTTAAACGCTCAGAAGGCTCTCGTAACGGCCCTACCGGCAACAATAAAGCATTACCCAAGCCACGTTTGCCATCTAAAACACAAATTTCCATTTGCCGATCAAGTTTGTAGTGCTGCATACCATCATCACTGATAACCACATCCACATGGCTATTTTTTAATAAGCACTGCAATGCTTGATTACGATCAGGATCCACTACAACGGGAATATTCAGTGACTGAAACAACATAAGTGGCTCATCACCCACTTGCTCAGCGGTATCATCTCCAGTTAAAAGATGAGGGTACGCTTCACATTGACCACCGTAACCACGACTTATAATACCAACTTTAAGCCCCATAGTTTTGAGCTCAGACACTAAACTTTGCACCACAGGGGTTTTACCTGTACCGCCTACCGTGATGTTACCCACCACAACCAAAGGCACCGAATAAGGCTTGGCACTTTTTTTGGCTAGTAAAAAGTCTGTGCGCTTTTTCTTGGCAACAAAAGCAAATAACCACATAAGCGGCCAGAAAACTCGAGTCCACTGCCAAGGGCCATACCAAGAGGCCATAATCAGTTTTTCAAATAAAGCACTCATAAATATAAAAAGGCCTATTGAGAAAACTGCAGATCGTGCAAGTTTTTATAATAACCACCAAGGGCAAGCAGACTCTTATGATCACCGCGCTCAACTACTTCGCCATGATTCATAACCAAAATACTATCGGCTTTTTCAATGGTGCTTAATCTGTGCGCCACAACAATACTGGTTCGATTTTCCATCAGTTTATCAAGAGCATCTTGAATATAGCGCTCCGATTCAGTATCCAAAGCACTGGTGGCTTCATCTAAAATTAAAATAGGTGCATCTTTTAATATGGCTCGGGCAATGGCTAAACGCTGGCGCTGACCACCGGATAAATTCACACCATCATCACCAATCATGGTGTCCATGCCATTTTCCATTTGCTCAATAAACTCAATGGCATGAGCGGCCTTAGCCGCCGCATAAACGTCTTCCTTGCTTTTTTCCGCAAGGGCACCATAAGCAATATTATTGTAAACCGTGTCGTTAAACAGGGTGACGTTTTGGCTTACAAGGGCAATTTGGCGACGTAAGTTATCAAGACCATAGCTTTGAATATTTTCACCATCTAACAAAACCTGGCCATTTTCATATTCATAAAAACGCGTAAGCAAACTAATAAACGTAGATTTACCACTGCCGGATTTACCCACTAACGCCATGCTCTTGCCAGGCATTAATTCTAAATTCAACGATTTTAAAACCGCATCCTGAGTACCTGGGTAAGTGAAATTTAAATCTTTAACTTGAATATGACCTTGGGCTTTTTCTGTTTTAGCTTGACCCTTATCTAGCTCAGTTTCGCTATCCAATACTTCAAAAATACTTTTGCACGCCACCACACCCTGCTGAATTAACGCATTAATACCTGCAAGTGTGCGCATAGGTTTTGCCAAGGTACTTGCAGCGGTTACAAACGCCATAAAGTCACCAAAGCTCATGTCCGCAACAATGCGCGGGTCTAACGCCACCCAAATTAATGTACCAATGGCACACGCCACGATCATTTGCATAATTGGAACACTGATGGCTTTTACACCAGCGAACTTAATGGTCTGAATACGATTTTCATCACTCACACCATGAAAACGATTACGCTCATATTCGTGGCCTGAAAATACTTTTACTTCTTGGTAGGCACCTACCGATTCGCCAGCAACCTGAGTAACCTTACCCATACTGCCCTGCACGTTTTGACTGTAACGTTTAAAATAGCCATTAGCTTTTTTAACTATTAACGCAATAAAAGGCGCAGCCGCAAAAAAGATCAGGGTAAGTTTCCAGTTCATGTAAAACATGTAGCTCAATAAAAACACAACCGTAAGACCTTCACGCACCACACTGGTCACAGCGTTAGTGATTGAGCCGAATACCTGCTCGCTATCGAAGGTGATTTTTGAAATTAATGCGCCTTTGGCATTTTGTTCAAAAAAGAAATTTGGCATTAATAAATAATGATTAAACAGATTCACACGCAAACTATGAACAACACTGCGCCCTACTTTTGCTAAAAAGTAGTCCCCTAAAAAGCTACCGACACCACGAATCAAATACACACCCAGAATCATCAATACCAACTGCAAGCGTGCAGCCATAGTAGGATCTGAATACGTGGCTTCAATCACCACCATTAGATGCGCCAATAAAGGGGCTGAAGCGGCATACAAAACAAAACCAAAAATGGCTAAGGCGTACAGCGCTTTGTGTTGCAGCACATAAACAAACAGGCGCTTATAAAGCGCCCAGTCTGTATTGTTGGTCTGTTCTGTCATGTTTGAATTATTTACTCTGCTTGCTGGTAATGCTCAATCGAGAAAAACCCAATTGACCGGCGGCATCCATGGCTCGCACCACAGCTTCATGAGGTGTCACGGCGTCTGCAGTGATAATGAAAGGCAAACTGCGATCCCCTTGGGACGTTTTTTCAATGGCCTGTTTTAGAGTCAGTAATTTATTACTGATTAAACTTTGCCCATTAACACTGTATTGACCATGCATATCTATGATTACTTCCACCATTTTTTTCGGCGCATCTGCCACTTCACCCTGAGCTTCAGGCAAGTTAATGGCCAAATGGCTTTCTTTGGTAAAAGTGGTGCTCACCATAAAAAAGATGAGCAGCAAAAATACGATATCGATGAGAGGCGTTAAGTTAGGACTTAACTCCTCTTTATTTTGACGTTTAAAATTCACAGCTATTCCCTTAAACCTAGGCCTCAGCCGTCTCTGTTACCTCACGGTCTCCGTGCAGTACATCCACCAACTTAATGGCTTCTTGCTCCATGAATACCACTATTTCATCGATACGACGTTGAAATAGACGAAAACAAATTAAAGAAGGGATGGCCACAATCATACCAGCGGCTGTTGTCACGAGTGCTTCAGAAATACCACCTGCCAATGCACCTGCATTACCAGTACCTTGCGCCATAATTTCATTAAACACAGAGATCATGCCCATAACCGTACCCAGCAAGCCGATTAGCGGCGCCACTGCGGCAATCGTACCCAAGGCATTTAAAAAACGTTCCATTTCGTGAATGGCTTTAGAAGCAGCTTGCTCAATGGCTTCTTTAGTAATGTCTCGACCGTGCTTGGAGTTCACTAGGCCCGCCGCAAGAATGGCACCTAAGTGGCTTTCTTCTTTTAACTGTTTAAGACGCGCACCGTCTAAATCATTGTTTTTGATCCATACCCATACTTGAGCCAACAAATGCTCGGGGGCGATATTTTGAATACGCAGGGTCCAGAAGCGTTCGATACAAATAGCCACTGCTAATACAGAAGCCAAAATTAGCGGCACCATCATCCAGCCGCCTGCAAATACTAGTTCTTTCACTACTTACTCCTAGAATTCTTATTACGAATATTCTCACAATTGATCTTTCACATTCATACTGCGTTAAAAAGACGCTCAAAATACTCACTTAGTTCACTAAGCTCTGCTTTTTCGCGTCTTTTTGCCTTATCTGAATGCAAAATCTCGGCTCGTGGAAAATATCCGTACTTATTAGAGGCTAAAGCCTCTTTATACTATTAAGCTATCGATATTTAGGGCGGTATGTTGAAACAACTAGCGGCGCTTGTCTAGCGCCAAACGAGACTAGCATGGCCCCGTGCACAGCACTGGAATAAATATTGATCGTTTTTGATTCATATCTGGTTAAAACCTGCTCATGAGGGTGGCCATAACGGTTAAATGCTCCTGCACTGATCATGGCTATTTTAGGATTAACTGCCTCAATAAACCGTTCATGGCTTGAAGTACGGCTGCCATGATGAGGCACAACCAGAATATCTGCCGTCAAAATAGACAGCTCAGACACATATTTAGACTTTTCATTTATTGTATTTACTTGATGCCCCGACCCTGAAACACCGGACACTGCGTATTGTTTTAGCAGCGCCAACTCCGCTTCTTTTTCAATATCACCGCTAAATAAAACCGATTGGCCTGAAGCATTACTCACTTTTAACAGGCACGAGCCGTTATTCCCCTCTTTGAAGCCAGCAGCCTGAAATTGTTCAAATAACACCCCATCCCACACCCAGCTTTTAAAAGGGCAATCACTTTGCTCCGTTAACATCAAACTACTGGATTCTAACAAAGCACGACCTCCTGCATGATCTTTATCATCGTGAGTTAGGTGCAGTAAATCTAAGCTGCGAATACCCAATCGCCTTAACTGAGGCAATACCACGTAATCGGCCAATCCCATGCCATTTTTAAAGCCTAATCCGGTATCCACCAGTATGTTTTTCGAGTGAGTGCGGATAAGAGCACTACTGCCCTGACCCACATCCAGCACCAATAATTCAAAAGCACCGTCATGAGGTTTATTAACCGGTAAAAGAAAAGCCACCAGCAGCACAGAAAATGCCAAACGTCGCAAATGAAAAGCACGGGGCAATAGCAATAAAACGAACACCAGCAAAAACAAATACCGCGAATATTCATGTACCACCGGCCACCAGGTAAACAAAGCCTGATGATTCAAAAGATATTGAAATAAATAATGAAATGTCGCCTCCATAAACACCAAGGCATCTGGCCAACCTAACAACCCAAGCAGCAATGCTAGAAACGACAAAGGCAACAATAAAATTGCCATTAAAGGCACCAGCATTAAATTAAGGACAAACCCAACTGGCGCCAAAGCCTGATAAAAACTCAACAGCACCAGCCCACCACTTAAAAATGCCAGCCACTGGGTTCTCACCAATGCCCAAACAAAATTATTTATTGCCCCTGCTGCTTTGGACCCATTTGAAAAGCCCAACAACAAAACCAATACGATTAAAAACGATAACCAACTGCCCATATCCATAAAAGCCAATGGATAGATCATTAACACAAACCACAAAGCCCATAAAAAATAATGCAGTAAGGAGTTCATCTGCCCCTTTAATATAAACACCACTCCAAGCAACAACATCAAACAGGCCCGTAAGGCAGGTACATTAAAACCGGATAAATAGCCGTAAAATAAAGCGAGCATTGCGCCACATAAAAGCGAAACATGAACAGAAAACGGCCAATTGACCACCAGTAAAGGCCGCTGTAAAAAAGCAACAAGAAAACTGGCAAATAAGGCGATCACACCAACATGCAAGCCCGACACAACAAATAAATGCCCAATACCTGATGCCGTTATAAAACGCTTAACCTGACTGTCTATATTCTGTTTATCACCAAGCAGCAAGGCTCTTAAAAATGGAAACTGACTGCCTATTAACAAGTCATTAACCTGAGCGCTTAAACCTAATTCTGGTGATTCAGCCAAACCATTAAACGTGCTTTTAATATCAACAAACCCTTGAGCGCCATAACCTTTTGTTAACATCCATTTTCGGTAATCAAAACCATCAGGATTATGAAAAGATACAAAGGGTTTTAACTTAAGGGCCACTCGCCAAGCTTGCCCTGCTTTAATATTGATTGGGCAGGTATAACAACTGACTTTTATTTTTTTGAAAGGTATTTGCTTGTTCGGGTAAAAATCAAACACTCGTCGATAACCCTGCTCAGAAACACGGGCCACCTTACCAGTAAGCTGCATTTTCACCCGCCCTTGATCCAGTGATAACGCCTGTTGATACGCTTGCTGCCAACTAATATTGACCCATGCCATTCCTAAACACATGAATACAACACTATTAATAAGAGAAGGAGTCCTGAAAAGGGAAAGCAATGAACGTCTTTGGCCCTGTGACACATGATTTAAGACAAGATGCCTTAAACCTAATGCGGCCAACATGCCAACAATAGGAATACTTAAAAATGACCAGCCTATAAGGCAGCTGGCCATTAGCGCCCCTAAACAAAACCAAAGCAACGGTATGATCAAAGTAGCGCTGCCCTTAAGGTGGGTTCCACCCCATTTACCTTACTGGCCATTAGATTTCTGGCTATACTGATTTAACAGCATCTTAATATGGTCATTTACGTCCATGACTCACCTAGCAATCCTTTGCTGTGTGTGGATAATACGGGGCGTTGTTAGGGGCTAAAAATAAACCAGCCCAATCGTTATTAGTTCACAAGGTTAGTGTCTAAACCCCATGCCAAAAAAAGCACTCAAAAAATTATTTCCTAATCCTCAGGCCATTCAAGAGCATCCGTCTCTTCAATTCCTAGGCACTTTATTGCACGAACCTAACCTATGGCACTTAAACCGCCGCAGTGTATCCCGTGCATTTTTAGTGGGAATCTTCTTCGCCTTTATGCCTATGCCCTTTCAAATGGTGGCAGCGGCGATTGCAGGGGTATTTATATGTTCAAACCTACCCATCTCCATTGGCTTGGTATGGATCAGCAACCCCATTACCATCCCACCTATTTTTTACTTCACCTATAAAGTCGGTGCCGTTATTTTAGAAGTACCCACCCGACCGTTTGAAATTGAGCTTTCACTTGAATGGGCCATGACTGAACTCGGCGCCATTTGGGAGCCTCTATTACTGGGTTCTTTCTTATGCGCCACTGTATTTGGCTGCTTAGGCTATGTGGGCATTCGTTTGTTTTGGCGCTTCCATGTGATTCACAACTGGAACAAACGCAAACAACGTCGCGCAGCCGCGCAGCAAAAATAACGATTATCAAACACCCAATAAAAAAGACCCAGCAGGGTCTTTTTTATTGGGTGTAACTAAAGTTTAGAAAAGAAGCATCAGGTCGCCATCATACTTGTGCCTGAATTAACCTTGCATTAACAAAGGCATCACTGCCCTTGCATCTCCTGTAATTTCCCACCCGCTAACTTATAGCTTTTTTGCGCTTGAGACGCGAAGCTTAAATCATGAGTTACCACCACAAAACTGGTATTTAATTGCTGGTTCAGCTCGCGAATCAGCTTTTGAATTCCATCCGCTGTATGGCTATCCAAGTTCCCAGTAGGCTCATCCATTAATACCAGCAATGGCTGAGTAATTAATGCTCTTGCAATGGCCACACGCTGGCGCTCACCACCGGAAAGCTCGGCAGGTTTATGTTCTGTACGACTGCCCAAGCCCACTCGCTCAAGCATCTCTTGTGCTTTAATTTTGGCTTGAGACTTTTTAACACCCTGAATCCACAATGGCATGGCAACGTTCTCAAGGGCGCTAAACTCGGCCAATAAATGATGAAACTGATACACAAAACCCAAATGGCGGTTACGCAATAAACCCAATTGTGTTTCATTTAATTCAGAAATATCTTCATCACCCCACTTAACACAGCCTTGCGAGGCCTGATCAAGTCCAGCGACCATATTCAAAAATGTGGTTTTACCTGAGCCAGATGCACCCACAACCGCCACCCATTCACCCGGTAGCAATTTAAAGTTTAATTCATCCAAAATACGAATAGGCTCTGGGCCCACTTGGTATTCTTTAATCAGGTTTTCACACAGTAAAACCGGATTATTCTCAGCAGTTGCCGATTCAGCCGTTAACTCATTATTAGATGTCATAGCGTAACGCCTCCGCTGGTTTTACTTTTGATGCGCGGTACGCAGGATATAACGTGGCAAAAAAACTCATTAATAAACCACTCACAGTGACAACCAACACATCGCTCCACAATAATTGCGATGGCAAATAACTAATAAAATACACATTGGCATTTAAAAACTGAATACCCAACAATTGCTCAACCCAAGCAATCACATCGGTTACGGTTAACGCCAGAATTACACCGGCCAACGTACCCAAGAGAATACCCACCACACCGATAATAGAGCCCTGCACCATGAACACCGCCATAATGGATTTTGGCGACATACCCAGTGTACGCAAAATGGCAATATCACCTTGTTTGTCGGTGACCACCATGACCAACGTAGAAACAATATTAAACGCAGCCACCGCCACAATGATTAACAGCAGCAATCCAATCATGGTTTTTTCCATTTTAATGGCTTGAAACAAATTACCGTGTGTTCGGGTCCAGTCGCTGGTGCGGTAATCCCCGTCCAGTTCAAACATTAAATCCCACGCAATTTTTGGCGCTTCAAACAAATCATCCATTTGCAGACGCAAACCCTGAGCACCTTTGGCCAAACGAGCCAATTTTACTGCATCCGTCATATGAATATAGGCAAAATTAGCATCGAGCTCTGCACCCACTGAAAACACACCAGAAACCGTGAAGCGTTTCAGGCGCGGCATTAAACCCGCTGGCGTTAAGCTGGCCTCTGGCATGATTAAAGTGACCTTATCACCCAAGCTCACACCCAGCTTTTTTGCTAATAGATCGCCCAAAATAATACTGTATTGTTTAGGGGCTAAAGAATGGAACTCTCCCTGCTTCATAAAATCAGGCAAGATCGAAATTTTCTCCTCCCACTCAGGCTCAATGCCATTAACCATCACCCCTTGAACACGGCCTTTATGACTCATCATGCCTTGTATTTGCACAAACGGCGCAGCCCCTTCAATACCGGGTTTACTACTGACCTCTTTGGCCAATGATTCCCAGTTCTCAAGGCCCGAACGACCATAAATAGCCGCATGAGGCACCATGCCCAAAATGCGCTCGCGCAATTCTCGGTCAAAGCCGTTCATAACGGATAAAACTAAAATCAGAACAGCCACACCTAGGGTTAGGCCAGCCATGGAAATAGCCGAAATAAAGGAGATAAAGTGGTTACGGCGCTTGGCTTGGGTATAGCGCAAGCCGATAACAAAAGGCAGTGTTTTTAACATATAAAAAAATCGAGGAAGATCAAAGGCCTAAGCCTAATGAAAAGCACATCAGAATGAAATGGTCTTACGGCGTTTTTGGCGCTAAAATTAACTATATTACTGAGCATTTGGTTAAAACTATGAAACACGCTTACTTACACACAATAATTGGTCTAATCATCACAGGGTTTTGCATCTCACACGCTCATGGCTTTAACGAAGAAAGTGACACCATAACAGCGGATCAACAAACCATCGTTGAAGAGCAAGAGATCCTTATCCCACTTGCAGAAAAAATCACAAAAACACCTGCCGCACTGCCTATTCGCGGGCAAAGTAAAAAAAGAATTAAAAGCTTATTTGGCGAGCCAAACATGAAACACGAAGCCAAGGGCACCCCCCCCATTGAACGCTGGGATTACGATGAGTTTAACGTGTATTTTGAATCACACGCTGTGATTCACACAGTGATCAAACACGAATAATCCCGTAAACGATCCTGTAAAAAGAGCCACACAATAATCATGGGGTGTAAACAAACGCCTCTATATAAAGAAGTGAATACATGACTCTCCACCTACCCGCTGAATGGCACCCCCAGCATGCCATTCAAGTAACCTGGCCCCATGAAAATACAGACTGGAATTGGATCCTGGATGAGATCCAAGCTTTTTACCTCAATTTAGCCAAACTTATTCTTAACCACGAAAATCTAATCGTGTGTGTACCTGATCAAGCTTATAAAACTGCATTACAGCAAAGCATCATTGAAAGCCTGCCTAAAAACCACCCATTTACATGTGAAATTTTTATCTCACCCAGCAATGACACCTGGGCACGAGATCATGGCCCCATTACAGTATTTAACGATGGCCAAGCACAGCTTTTAGACTTTCAATTTAATGGCTGGGGCGACAAGTTTGAAAGCCAGTTAGACAACCAAATCACTCAAAACCTGTTTTCACAGCACGCCTATCCAGCAAAGAATATTTCCAAACAGGCACTGGTATTAGAAGGCGGCAGCATAGAAAGCGATGGTTTTGCCACATTACTGACAACAGAAAAATGCTTGTTAAATAACAACCGCAACCCTGAGTTAAACAAACAAGAGATAGAAAGCATTCTAAAAAGCACCATGGGCGTGGAAAACATTTTATGGCTTAAACATGGAGACCTTGAAGGGGATGATACCGACGCGCACATTGATACCCTTGCTCGCATAACACCTAATAACCAAATTATCTTTCAAGGCTGCAACAACACACAAGACTCACACTTTAATGAGCTAGCCGCCATGAAAGAGGAATTAGCCAGCCTTAAAAATACCCAAGGACAACCCTTCAAATTAATTGAATTGCCTATGCCACAAGCCATATTCGAAGACGGACAACGCCTGCCTGCCACATACGCTAATTTTTTGTTCATTAACGGCGCTGTTTTATTGCCCACCTACAATGTGCCGCAAGACAAACACGCTATTGATATAATGTGCGCTGCCCTACCGGATTTTAAAATCATTCCAGTAGACTGCTCTCTATTGATTCGTCAATATGGCAGCTTGCACTGCATAACAATGCAAATCCCAGATTTAAGTGACAGCCTGTAATGCCTAATTTAAACAGTCACATAACAATGCGCTATTCAAAGCCCACAAATTTAAGCGACAGCCTGTAATGCCTAATTTAAACAACCGCATCACAATGCGCTATTCAGAGCCCACAGATTTAAGCAATAGCATGCAAGTGTTTATTTTAAACAGCTACGCTGACAAACCCTTTTCAAGAGCATCAGATTTGAGCGACACCCTATGACCCTCAATCAAACAGATCCAAAGCCAATTATTGCCGTAGGCATTCAACAAACCTGCTCAAGCGATAAACAAACGTCTTTTGAAAACACTAAACAATGGATCGCTAAAGCCACACAAGAAAATGCCGACTTAATCGTTTTACAAGAGCTGCATGCCACTCAGTATTTTTGCCAAACAGAAGAAACTCGCTTTTTTGATCTAGCCGAACCCTTAGACGGCCCCACTGCGCAATTTTTAAGCGAGCAAGCTAAGTTAGCCAATGCTGTGATTGTGGGCTCCATTTTTGAGCGACGTGCCGCTGGCATTTATCACAACACGGCTCTGGTATTTGATCGTGACGGTAGCCTTGCAGGGTTCTATCGCAAAATGCACATTCCGGATGACCCAGGGTTTTACGAAAAATACTATTTCACACCTGGAGACGACCCTGGTTTTGAACCCATACAAACCAGCATTGGCAAACTCGGGGTAATGGTCTGCTGGGACCAATGGTATCCAGAAGGCGCGCGTTTAATGGCCTTAAAAGGCGCTGAGATTCTTATATACCCTACTGCAATAGGCTGGGATCCTGCCGACACAACTGATGAGCAAGTACGTCAAAAAGATGCGTGGATCGGTGTGCAAAGAGGTCATAGCATTGCCAATAACTTACCTGTCATTGCAATTAATCGTGTTGGCCATGAAACTGATCCGAGTAATCAAAGCCAAGGCATTAACTTTTGGGGACACTCCTTTATTACTGGTCCCCAGGGTGAGTTTTTAGACATAGCGGAACATCAAAATGAAACACTGGTCAAAGCCCACATTCAATTAAAGCAAATTGAGTCAGTGAGGCGTGTCTGGCCTTATTTTAGGGATCGCCGCATTGACGCCTACGATGGCCTCAACAAACGCTACCTAGACTAGATAAACATACTAGAATGTCTCGCAAAATAGTCGTTTTGCGCTAATGTAAAAGTAGATCGGTAGTATTAATGAGGACAATAGACATGAAATACCATTGCTTACTCTTAGCTTTAGCGGCTTTCACGCTTCAACCATGCTTTGCGCAAATTGAAGAGCTAGATAACACCCAAATGACACAAGCGTACATTGAAGACGGCACCATCGTGGTCAAACAAAAGCGCATCGCTCCAAAACCTACCACCGATAAAAGACACATCAAAATTGGAGCCGGCACACCCGCAGTGAGCCAAGCAGATCAAGTACGCGAGCAAACTCAGCAGGATGAAAGCCAATACAAATCCCTAGAGCAAGATTTAGCCAGCGGCAACAGCATTAATCAGTTAGAACAATTTAATCAGCAGCAAATCACATCACAAATGAGCATACCGGCCGCCACAAGTTTCGCAGCACAAACACAGCAAGCTTATGCCCATGACCTTGTTCGCAGTGGCCTTGGCTTAGATAGCAGCACTACCATCACCACTGACCTAATGGTTCAGTATCTATCGTCGTTTGCTGGGCAAAGTTCTGGCAACCCATTAGGGGCACAGCAAAGTATTACTGCAAATGGCATACAAATCAGCATTCCAAACCCGGGCGGTCAAATCCAAACAGGGCTATACCCATCAGCAGATGGCAATCACAGTGCAGAAGTGACCAATGGGCAAATTATTTGGAACCTCATTTTCCCTCAGCAGCCTTAGAGATAAATCAGAATATAGCGCCCACAAAAAAAGGCCTCACGGCCTTTTTTATTGTCAGCATATTTTTCAATAAACCTAGCAACACATGCTAGCCAAATAAATCATAGCTAGGGCCCGCTTGACCAGAACCGTCTTTATGGTCCATCCACAAGCTTGGCTTACTGAACGTCTGTTCCATTAAACGCGCTAAAGCATCGTTTATTTTTTTAGTTGTGCCCAAAGCTAAGACGGCCGCCATATACTCTTCTTCTTTACCTAAACACAAAGCAAAGCCCATCTCATCCAATGCATTTTCACGCATAATTGCCAGAGCATTTAAACGCCTCGTTTCCGCTAAATCCACACTCATACCTAACCATTGTTATAAACTAGGCGCATTATAAGCCAACACCTCAACGGCAAACACCTCTATTTAAGCTAAAGCCACTTTACAAAAAGCCCACATAAATTTGCCCACTGAGACTTGATCGTTGTTTTTTGGTGATGAAATTCAAGAATATGCCCTACAGCCCCCGAAACCAGTAGATTGAAGGCTGTAATCCAGACTAATGTCTGATATAAAGTACACCAGCAATAGGCTATGTACATCAGCCGACACAATAGAAAAAATTATAAATAGTGCCCAATTCCTTATGTCCCAGTTTGAGACCGATCAATTATTTCAGATCGCTGAAAAATTAAGCCAAGATTTTTCGTTATTTCCCGATCAAGAAGATAAAACCACTCCGTATATTCAGGGTTTACTTTCCCCTTCTCAAATTGAACAAACTTTATCCAAGCTACAAGCTATGGAAATCGACGAATACATTGAGACGGTTGTTTCACCCAGTGAATCCAGCCAGCGACTAAACGCTCGCCAATTAATTCATAATTTAAGTAATCGTTTTATCAGTGAAAAAGAGTTTGGGCCACTCTATTACGCTGAAGTTGAATTGGATTTTCACGGGCAATACCGACGCGTGGGCTTCATCGCACAAAACCGCGCTGAACGAAATGGTGCATGGCTACCAGAACATCACGAGCAAGCCGCCACCGCCATTCGCAATTTTGCAAAGCACGCCATGCCAATCATCACGCTAATCGACACCCCTGGAGCCGATGCCAGTGAAGAAGCCAATTTAGATAATCAAGCACACAGCATTTCTCGCTTGATCGCAGAAATGAGCAATGTGGACGTACCTTCTGTAGGTATTATTTTAGGCGCCGGTTATTCCGGCGGTGCCATCCCGCTTGCTTCTACCAATATTTTATTATCAGTGCGAGACGGCATCTTTAACACCATTCAACCGCAAGGTTTGGCCAGCATTGCACGCAAGTACAATCTATCTTGGCAAGAATGCGCAAAATACGTGGGTGTTAGCGCCTGCGAATTATTAGAAAAAAACGTCATTGATGGCATCATCGATTACGCGCCCGGCGAAAGTTTTGATCAATTAAAAAATCTGCATTACGCCATTGTAAGTAGCGTCAACAGCATCGAAATGGGTGCCGAACACTTTGCTCGCGAAAGCCCATATTTAATGGATCACTATAAACGCAGTGTTGAGCGTTATTTAAATCCATCAGACAAATTAAGTGCACTGGAAAAAACCAGCAGTTTAACTCTGGCTCGCTCCCCTTCTGAGCACCACAACGTATTTCGTATGACGTATCGCTACATGCGCTACCTAACGCTTCGTAAACGTATTTCCTCTACCAGTAAAGGCAACTACAGCCGCCTTGCGGAAATAGAAGCACCAAAAGGTACATTGACTGAGCGCCTTAAAGAAGAAAAACAGCATAAGTTCCAGCAATGGCTGCAAGCCCCTGACAAACTGCGTTATGACGACAACCTAAACAGACTCTGGAAAAATTATTGCCAAAAGTCTGAAGAGCGCAAAGAAGAACGCGGTTCTATCTCACGCTTATTTTTTGGTAAACCGGAAGACAACTACATCCAAGCGAAACAAGATTTTTGTTTCGCCCTAGGTCTGTATTTATTTAACCGCTGGAAAGCCAATGCTGACATTAACTTTTCAGAACTGATTGAATATTTAAATAACGCACCACAACCATCTGCCATTGAAGACATTGGCAATGCAAGTGTATTAGATGCCATTTTATTAAATGATTTAAAAGACGAAATCATCAGCATCAGCCAAAACCTCATCATGTTTGGCACACTTTACGATTACATCATCAACAACCTAGTAACCATTGCTAAAGAAGCTAAAGAGACTCACAGCCTTTCTTATAAAGCGGTTGAGACACTTCTGAACAATGGCCTAGCCCATGCTCAAAAGTCCAGCCATGCCAATGATCACGAACAAGCCTTTGCCGACTGGTTCCGCTACTTTATTGATTCAAGCCAGTGCGGTGATTTTTTAAAGCAAGTTGAAGAATGGAAAAAACACAGCTTCCCTCGTTTAAGCGACACACTATTTGTAATTGTTAGTTTCTTTTTTGAAAAACTATTACCTGATTTTTACCAAGCTGAAGACGGCGAAGACTATAGCGGTCGCATTAACCCATATAGCATTGGCCGAAGAAAAGATTTCTGGAACCGCCTAACACTGGCCTACTTTGATTTACTACTGCATGACGTTTTAGATGGTGTCAAAAAAACCAAAACCACCAGTGTTAATGCATTCGTTGATCGCTTCTTTCATGATTTTGAAGAAATCAATGAGCACCTTATGACATCGGATCCCGTTTCATTTCCGGGCTTCAGACGCTCTATTGAAAACGCACTGGATAACAACATCACACCATGTGGTGTTATTACCGGCTTTGGCACATTACAAATTGAAGGTGAAAGCCGCCGAGTGGGCGCGCTAATCTCTAATTTAGATTTTCAAGCGGGCGCTTTTGATATGGCCAGCGCTGAAAAATTTTGTAAATTAATGGTGGAATGCGCACGCCTTAATTACCCTATCATTTGCTTTGTCTCTTCTGGTGGCATGCAAACAAAAGAAGGTGCTTCTGCACTGTTTTCTATGTCTGTAGTGAATGATCGCATCACACGTTTTGTACGGGACAATGACTTACCTATTTTAATGTTTGGCTTTGGTGATTGCACAGGTGGCGCTCAGGCCAGCTTTGTTACCCACCCTATGGTGCAAAACTTTTATTTCTCTGGCACCAATATGCCGTTTGCCGGACAAATTGTTGTTCCGTCTTATTTACCATCTACCTCTACACTTTCAAACTACCTGTCACGTAACTCTCAAGCCATGACAGACTTGGTTAAACACCCTTTTGTTGACGATTTAGACGCACAACTGCGCAATGTAGACCCAGCCATTCCGGTGGCCAAAAAGTCTGTAGATGAAGTACTGGCCCGAGTATTAGCTGGCTATGTAACGCCGGATGAAGCCGACACATTAGAAAACACACAAAGCAGCAATCAAACAAAATTATTCCGCCCAGTTAAAAAAGTATTGATTCATGCCCGCGGCTGCACCGCTGAAAAACTGGTTCGCATTGCACAAAAAAATGACATTCAAGTTGTATTAGTTCAGTCCGACCCAGATATGAACAGCACAGCGGCCGATTTATTAACCATAAATGATCGACTTGTTTGCATTGGCGGCAACACCCCTGACGAAAGTTACTTAAACGCACAGAGTGTTATTCGTATCGCCGAATTAGAAAATGTAGACGCCCTACACCCTGGTATCGGATTTCTATCTGAAAGCGCTCAATTTGCCGCCTTCTGTGGCAACCACGATATTAATTTCATTGGCCCTAAAGTGGCATCAATGGAAACCATGGGCAACAAATCCAACGCCATCAATACTGCAATTGCGGCAGGCGTACCTGTTGTACCAGGCAGCCACGGTATTGTTACTACAGCAAGGATGGCAGCTAAGGTAGCAGACGAAATTGGCTACCCCGTTTTATTAAAAGCCGTACACGGCGGTGGCGGTAAAGGCATTCAAGTGGTTGAAAGCCCTGACAACATTGAAGAGTTGTTCCACCAAATTTCAACTGAAGCCAGAAGCGCATTTGGCAGTGGCGATGTCTATTTAGAAAAGTTTGTTACCAACCTTCGCCATATTGAAGTTCAGGTATTACGTGATGGTCACGGCTGCTGCAGAATCTTAGGTTTACGCGACTGCTCTGTGCAACGTAACAACCAAAAAATCATTGAAGAGTCTAGCTCAACAATGCTACCAAAAGACCTTGAAGAAAAAGTCTATAAATACGCAGAACAACTAGCCGATGCTGTTGATTATTTTGGCGCCGGTACGGTTGAATTCATTTACAACCTTGATGTGAATGACGTTTACTTCATGGAAATGAATACACGACTTCAAGTTGAGCACCCGGTAACAGAATTAGTCACCAATACGGATATCGTTACAGAACAATTCCGCATTGCCAGCGGCAAAAGTATTGAAAAACTAAAATACAAAAGTAAAGGCTACGCAATGGAGTTGCGAATTAATGCAGAGAAAGCCACCCAACAAGGTGACGATGTATTATTCATTCCTAACGCGGGTAAAATTACACGCTGTAACTTACCGCAAGATAAAAACATTCGCCTGCTTAAATCTATTGAACAAGGCAAAGAAGTTACACCATTCTACGACAGCATGGTTGTTCAACTTATTTGCCACGGTAAAGATAGAAACGACACTATCAAGAAACTATTACGTTATCTAGATGATGTAATTATTGAAGGCGTAAGCACCAACATTCCGTTATTAAAGCGCATCTTAAATGATGAAACCTTTATTAAAGGTAATTACAGTACTAACTATCTGCCTGAGTTTTTACAACGCATCAATCAAGCTGAGTTAATTACTGAAATAGAGAAAAGTGCAGGCCAAAGCAAACAAAGCTTAACTGTTGAGTCATTATCCATTGCAGGTTCAAACGAGCTAAAAGTATTAGCCCCTGCAAGTTCTATTTTTTATAGCGCCCCTTCTCCTACTGAAGCATCTTATGTAAAAGAAGGCGACATCATCACGGTTAACCAAACCCTGTGCTTGATGGAAGCCATGAAAATGTTCAGCCCGTTAAGCTTAAGAGCATTTAATAACCAGCACTCGACTCTTTATAATCCTGAACAATCCTTCCAAGTTGTTCGCATTCATAACGCAGAGGGCCAACAAGTGAACCAAGGTGATTTATTATTTGTAATAAAGCCGGTTTAAAGGCCAAACGCTAAACCAAAAAAACCAGCCTAGGCTGGTTTTTTTGTGCGTATAAAAGCTTAAATTGCGCTTTATTTGTCCAACTGCTTCAACAAGGTTTCTGGTGGCGCGCACAACTTATTTTGATCATTACGAAATAAAATAGCCGTTTTCATGCGGGACAGTTCCTTTTGATCGCTCAGTAAAATACTGTAATACAAATCAAAACCGTACTTATGCTGTTCACCCAAAAACATAGCCACTTCCAGCTCATCACCAGCATAACCTTCTTCTAAAAACTGAATGGCGGCATCGGCCATAATGGTATTACAGCCTTCTACATCTAACTCTGTAAACCCCATACCTTTAAACCATGCATCGCGACACTCTTGCGCATAGGCCAATAAACGATCATTACCTAAATGACCACCGTAGTTCATATCCGTCACCCGAACGGTGATAGGTAATTTAAATAGAACTCTTTGAGGTAAATCCAGTCTGATACGCATGACATTTCACATGTAAAATAAAAAACTCCGTGTATTATGCCACTTATTTAAGAAAGTTTGAGCCAAAGCGGCACATTAATATCGGTTAAGTGCTATAAATAAGCATATAAGAAAACTAATTTGCCTAGGCAAGTATTATAAGGAATTACAACTTCATGTTGCGTCATTTACTGATTCTGGGGTTATTTTGGGCACCTCTTTCCATCGCCAGCCAGCAGCCTGACTCTGCTCTTAAACCCGCACCTGAGCATGCTTTAACCAATCGAGCCGTTGTACACCATTTATACCAACACCATTACTCCCGCAAATACTTAAACGATGAGTTCTCGCAAAAAGTATATAAGCGCTACTTGAATATCCTGGACAATACTCGTTCCTACTTCACTCAAAGTGATATCAATGAATTTGCCAAATTAGAACTTGAACTTGATGACGCCATCAAGACCAATGATTTAAAACCGGCTTTTGTTATTTATAATCGCTACCAAAAAAGAGCCATTGAACGCCTAACCCATGCACTAAAGCTGGTTAAAAAAGGCACTAAACAATTCGACTTTAAAAAAGATGACTCGCTAAACCTAGACCGAGAAACCGCACCATGGGCAAAAAGCACAGCAGAGCTAGATGACCTTTGGCGTAAGCGCATTAAAAACACAGTATTAAACCTAAAGCTTGCAGGCAAAGAAGATAAAGACATCGGCGATTTATTATTAAAACGCTACGAAAGCCAAATGAGCCGCATCAAACAAATCAATTCAGAAGATGCTTTCCAATCGTATATGAACGCCATTACTTATACGTTTGATCCGCACACTCAGTACATGTCACCTCGCAACAGTGAAAACTTTAATATTAATATGAGCCTGTCTTTGCAAGGCATTGGCGCGGTATTAAGAAGCGAAAACGAAAACACAATTGTAGAACGCCTAGTAACTGGCGGACCCGCTGATAAAGCAGGCCAACTAAAACCAAGTGATAAGATCATCGGCGTCGCCCAAGGCGATCAAGACATGGTTGATGTTATTGGCTGGCGCTTAGATGAAGTGGTCGATTTAATACGCGGACCTAAAGACAGCACCGTTAAATTAGATATCATTTCAGGCAGCGGCCAAACAGAAAAACACGAAGTGATTGCCATCATTCGTGATGAAGTAAAACTTGAAGATCGCGCCGCACAAAGTGAAACCATTGAAATCAAGCGTGATAAAAAAGACTACAACATCGGTGTTATCGATATCCCAGCCTTTTACGCTGACTTTGAAGCTAAAAATGCTAACGACCCTAATTATCGCAGCACAACACGAGACGTAAGCAAGCTAATCCAAGAGCTTCAAAAAGAGAGCAAGCTTGACGGTTTAATTATTGATTTACGTAACAATGGCGGTGGCTCTTTAGCCGAAGTAAACAATTTGGTTGGTTTATTTATTCCGCAAGGCCCTACCGTGCAAGTGCACTATAGCTTTGGTCACACACAAGTACTAAGCGATCAAGACCCAAGCCAGCTTTATAAAGGCCCTCTTGTAGTATTAACGAACCGCCTAAGTGCCAGTGCATCAGAAATTTTCGCTGGCGCCATACAGGACTACGGACGCGGCTTAGTGGTTGGCAGCCAAACCTTTGGTAAAGGTACTGTACAAACGCTTATCCCTCTTTTCCGCGGCCAAATGAAAGTAACCAATGCTAAGTTCTACCGCGTAAGCGGTGAAAGCACGCAGCATCGCGGTGTGATTCCAGACATCCTATATCCAGAGATTTATGACACTGACAAAATTGGAGAAAGCTCTCTAGAAGAGGCCCTACCTTGGGATAAAATCCCTGCCAGCAAATACACCGGCCAAGGTGACATCGACCCTGATTTAAAACAAATCACTGATCAACATATGCAGCGCATTAAGGATAACCCTGATTTTGCTTACCTAAATCAACAGGTTGAATTATTAAAAGAGCTTAGAAATGACACAACCATTTCCCTAAACATTGAAACTCGAGAAATTGAGCGCAAAGAAACAGAGAAAAAACGTTTAGACCTTGAGAATCAGCGTCGCATTGCAAAAGGCATGAAACCCCTTAAAACCCTTAAGTCTGGTGAAGACGACAAAAAAGATGATGATGAAGACAAACAAGAAGACGCCCTTCTAAAAGAAGGTGGTGAGATCCTAGTGGACTTCATGAAACTAAATAAAGGCTCTCGCATTGTGCAAAAATAGCCCTAACCTTTATTAAACCAACACTCACAAAAAAGCCCCTATTATCACTTCTTAATAGGGGCTTTTTTTGTGGTCACTGATTTTAAGTTCTGACTTAACAACTCATAATTTAAACGTTTTGAATTTTGAGAGCGCCATACCTTTCAAACCTAGCCATACAGACAAAACAACAAACAAACCTCCCACTGCGTACAAGCTCATAGGCACACTCACTTCTTGTGCTAGCGCACCTGCAAACACCCCTGCCATTGCCGATATGACCTGACTAATAATAGTGTAAATACTCATGACTCGGCCACGAATGTCTTGAGGCGTAAAAAACTGCAACCCCGCCACAATCAAACTCACTATGATGCCCGCTAACGTGGTTCCAACCAGCAACACAAGGCAGCTTAACCACACAGTATGAATGCTGCCTATCAACGCAATACACACACCGCAAACCACCAACATGACAACAATACTTTTACCGATGTTAATATGGTCTTTGACCTTCATAGCCACAATACCGCCAAGCAGCAAAGCCAATGATATTAATCCAAGGTACTGGCCTTTTTGCAGAGTATTTAAACCCAACATATTTTCAGCAACCTGCGGCAATACCACCTGCATTGGCCCCATCAACATATAACCAATAATGGCTGCAAACAATAATTGAGCAATCACAGGAGTTTGTTTAATTTTACCAAAACAATCAGACCACTCATCATACAAGTGTTGATGCGTTAAACGCTTGTGATTATTAGGCGCAGGTATAATCAATAAACTAGAAATGACAAATAGAATAGCGCTACACATGGCAACACCATACCAGCCCACATACTCCTGAATAACGGTCAATAAAATTGGCGCTAAACCAAAACCGATCATAACTAATAAGTTAAAAATAATGGTGGCCTGAGGAAGTTGCTCAATACCCACATACTGCCCTAACGAAGCCAACCTTGCAGGGGCCACAAACGCCCATGAAATACCCACAAAAAAACTGGACACCAACAGCAAAGCTATAGAATAAGCTGGCTCAAACAACATAACTAACATCATGCCTAAGGCACCTAATATGAAAAAGTTTTGCGCTAACAATAAAACTCTTTTAGCACTATAACGATCCACATAAGCACCAGCCACCCAACCAAAAATAATGGGCGTACCAAAACAAACACCATATGCAATACCAGCCAATAGTGACGAATCAAATGCCTCCAAGCTGTACATAATGGCGCTGTAATTCACCATATGTCCTGCTAAAAAGGCACAAAAGCAAGATACATAAAACACCCACAACTTATTCATGAATACATCGACTCACTTTCCATTATTTTCAATTTAACCCTCGTCATATTAAAGCTCTATTATAATCAAGCTAGGTTGCGCATCTTCAATATGCCAACTTGGAAAACTTGAGTTAGTGGTATACACAACACCTTGCTCAGAAATTTCCACATCACGTGTAAACGTCACACGCTTTGGCATAGGAAAGTGCTGCCACGTTTTTGAGTCATAGTGATAACTGTACAAGGCATCAGAAGTCGTACCATTTACCCAAACAACATTGCGTTTTTTATCAATATTCAACGAGTACGGAGTTTCACTGCCAAGAGGCTTAACAGGAAGGTCGAACTTTTCGAATTTCTCAGAAGTTTGATCAAAGCGGACAATTTGAGATTCAGGGAACGCAGCAATCCAAATACCGCCCTGCGCATCAATACGCAAACGACGCGGCCCTTTAAAAGGCGTGCCGTACATTTTAATTTCCAAGGTTTCAGGGTCTATTCGACCAATACTATCGGCGTGTAAACGGGCAAACCAAATACCACCATCCGGCGCGATATCAATACCATATGGCAAAGGCACACCTGTTGAATCACGATCAACTGCAGCCCAGTTAGCAATCGGCAAACCCCAACTCATAAGCTTTAGCAATACGCCCATCAGATTAACGGTTACGGTTTCTTTGAAACTACGAGAAGGCAGGTCCACTAACGTAAACGCTTTGCTTTCACGATCAAATACACCCACTTGATTTGATAGGGCTAAGGTAAACCAAACTCGATCTGTCTCATCTACTCTTAACGTGTGAGGGTAATAACCACCATCCATATGATGATTCGTCCATTCTTTGGTTTTAGGGTTAAACTCGATGATGCGCTGCTGATAAGAAGCGGTAATGAAAATATTTCCATCTTTTGAGCTTTCAGCGAAGCTATGAATGCCTGCAAAGGTCTCATGTTTTGGAAATTCTTTTAAACGAGCACCTAACAAACCACCATGCTGATCCCAAGACTCTTTAGGTAATTTATAAACCTGATACTCACCAGTTTTAGGATTAATTTCGTACATGCGATCCTGCAGGTTATCCCCCACATAAACCAAACCATTACTATGATGCAATAAGTCGTGCATTTGCGAAAAGCTATCGCCTATTGGCCATTCGGTAATTTTACTTTTTGATAAATAAGCATCCCATGGTGTGCCTGACTCAATCAGTTCTGGTTGCTTATTCAACTTACCGTATTGCTCATGCAGCAAACCTGGCAATACAGTTTGAGCGTCATCAGCTAAACGCGCACCGTAATTTACCATTCTATAAATAGTATCTTCCCATTCTTTTTCACTGCGATCACGGCGCAGGTATTGACTGCCCTGCTGATGACAAAAACCACATTGCATGATGTAATGTTTTTTCAGATCCTCATCTAAATCTAATGCAGCCAGCCATGTATTTGCCGGTCGCGATGCCGCCAAGGCAACAGGGTCAAATTCTTGTTTTAATGTAATGATGACATCTTTTTCTGAAGAGACTTCAAAGGTGTGATCTTTAAACCCAGGCTTACGCAAACGATAACGCACGGATTGCTCTAATTCGGCATCGAACTCAACCAAACCTTTAACATCGCTAAACAACGTTACCGTTGAGGTAGATCTATTTACTTTACCCACTGGTGGATAGCCATTATCGCTGCGATCAATGGTAAAACCAGACACAGGGGTTTGCGAGACCATAACTAAATCTAATGGCTTGCCCTGCTCATCCTGTACACGAATATCACCCGCCACCGCCGGATTAACCAACATCAGTGCAACTAATTGAGCACCCAATAAAAGCCCATGCTTTTTTGCTTTAAGTAGATTCATGATTTCACATACTCCTTTTGGCTTTGCTCTAAAAAGGCTTCAAACGCCTGCACAGTGGTTTTTTGAGGCTGATATTCAAATTGTTTTTTAATTTTTTCATTGCTTAACACCGGCCTAAACTGCACAAATTTAACTTGCTCAGGACCATACTGTGACAAACCTATTGGCTTTAAGCAGGCCAACACCGCTTTAATCAAAATAGCTGGAATGGCTAAAAAGGGTTTATTTAAGCGAGTGGCAATACCCTGAAGTGACAAGGTGCCGTCACCCGCCACATTAAACACACCCTGAATATCTGTGACACACGATTCGATTAAATAATTAACCAAGTCATCAACCCAAATAATTACAAACGGAGAATCAGACCCTTGAATGCCACTGATAATATTTTTTTCAAACATATTAGTAATTGGATTCTCAAAGTTTGGCCCCAATACCGTACCTGGACGTAAGATTACCTGCTGAAGCTGAGGGTATTCTTTTCGATAGCGAGCCAAGGTTTCTTCAACTTGACGCTTATGATCAGAATAAAAATAATCTGCATTTCCTCGTACCGGCATATCTTCCGTTAACCACTCAGGGTTATCTTTCCAATAACCATAAGCCGCACCACTTGAGGTAACGATGAATTTTTTCACATCCATATTTACGCAGGTTTGCAATAATTTTTCCGTGGATTTCACATCAATATCATGAGCGTCTTCAATACTCATGGCCGCTGGTAATTTCACGATTGATGCTAAATGCACAACCACATCAGGTTTAATTTGTTCAACCCAATCTAAAAAGGCTTCATCACGAACATCAAACACCTGATGAAAACTATTAATGGCTTCTAATGGCTCTAGAGCGGTTGTATAAAGTTCAACGTCATTTCTTTGGGATAAAGCCAAAGACAAACGCGAACCAATATCCCCTGCTGCACCTGTTACTAAAACTTTAAGTTTCATACTCTCACCCTGCCTGTCATTCTTTAAACCGCTTGCTGCGTAAATAACGCGCACTTAATGCAGCAAACACCAATCCTGAAACAATATGCCAGGTACCCCAAAACGCACTGATCAATGCCATGCCGTATTCTCCACCAAACTGAGTAAAGACAATGGCAATGGCCAGAGATGAATTTTGCATACCCACTTCTAAGGTAACGGCTTTTTTATCGGCTAAATTTAGTTTGGCCGCAGAAGAAGAGAAATATCCCAAAGACAACGCCAAAGCGTTATGTATAAAAACAATTAAAAGCAGCAGCCAAAAGTGTTCAAAAAAGGCTTCTTGATTGCGGAAAATGGCCACAAAAATAAACACAAACAATGCCGCCACACTCAGATATTTTAAAACATGGTGCAATACCGAACTGAGCTTTGGTAAAAAATGCTGCATGGTAAAACCCAGTATTAATGGCAGCGCCAACACCATGAGCAAAGACAATAAAATATCAAAGCCACTGACATTAATGCTTTGCAACATGGAGTGCGTTTCTGGGTTTAAACCGGCCCAAAATACAAAGTTAATTGGCAACATGAATAACGCCAGTGAGCTTGATATCGCTGTAATGGAAATAGACAAGGCCGCATTGCCGCCAGATAAATGCGTAATAAAGTTTGATAACGCCCCACCTGGGCACGCTGCCACCAAAATCATACCCAGCTCAATACCAACAGGCAGGTCCAATACCAGGGTTAACAGACAAGTGAACATTGGCAGCAATAAGAATTGCGCAAGCAGCGCAATTGCCGGTGCTTTAGGGCTTTTCAACACCTGGGAGAATGCTTTGGGTTTTACATCCAAAGCTAGGCCCAGCACCATTAAAGCCAAGGTGAAATTGAGCACCCACTGCTGAGATGCGTCGTAATAAATTTCGCTCATAATTAACCTACCGTAGAAACTGCATTCACTTTAATAGACTCACCACACTAAGTACTGACCCCTTACACCAGACATTTGGCGCCTAATGTTAATTTTTATTATTTAGGGTCTGTATTAGCGGGTTATTTTTGGGACTTCACCCTATAACCCCTCGGGGTCAAACCGGTCCAACGCTTGAATGCTCGCTGAAATGCACTCTGCTCTGAAAAGCCCAATCGCTCGCTCACATACAACACAGAGTTAGAGGTTTGCCTTAAATACGTTAAGGCTAATTCTTTGCGAATCACGTCCAAAAGCTGACTATAGCTGGTGCCATACTCCTGTAGCTTTCTCTGAGTACTGCGCACACTTAAGTTTAAATACAGGGCTATTTCATCGATATCCGGCACATGATCTGGCAGGGTTTTGATCACATAGTCTTTGATGACTTCAATGGGGGAGCGTGATGTTTGGCGTGCCAGCAGGCTCTCTGCTCGCTCAATTAATAACGAGTTAAGCTCCTTATCAAAACGGCGCAACGGGGACTCAAGTAAATCAGGGGCTAACAAGAGCCCGTTATATTCCGCATTAAACTTCACAGGGCAGTTAAAGAAGTCTTGGTAATGTTTGATATCCGCTGGTGGCCCATGGGTGAAATTCACCTGAAGCGGGCTGTAGTTCAAGTCATTTAATAGCTGACGACCTAGAGCAATGAGGCCTGTTACCACCATCTCACAGGTATGATGAGAGCAGTTATACGCTGGCACCCACTGCACACAGGCCACACTACCCTGCCCATCAGCAGCGGCCTCGTTCAACATATGAATAGGGGCACCCATATTGCCTGACAAGGACTGGAAGCGGTATTGAGCCTGCAATGCCGCGCCCATATTGGGCGAGGTTAACGCTATTAACCCCAACACACCCCAGCGGTCCGGCTCAAATATCTGACCATGAGTAAAACCCAGTAAAGCATCGCTTAAAGCGCCAGACGCAAAGGCCACCAGCTCTTCGAATCGCGAGACATCAATCAGCAAATGACTATCATGCAACTGCTCTTCAACTAGATTGGCCGCATGCAACAAATCCGCACGAGGCAGGCCTCGGCGCTCACTGAAATTAATAAATGAACGGACCGCCTGCACCGCGATTTTGGCTTGATACTCTTGCTCAATCGCCTTTATAGGGCTTTTATTTTGATTATCCATGAGCGCATTTAAGCAAACTGTCGCCAAGAGTCAATTTTAAATCCAGACACAGTATTTAGCACCAGCAGCCAACAAACCTAACTAACAGGCACAAAAAAGCCAGATCAATCTCTTGATCTGGCTTTAACACCACTAAACACCTAAAGGCTTTAGCTTGGCTGTTTTTGCGCCGCTGTAAAGACAATGCTATCCCCATCTACATCGGCCTCTATGTGATCGCCACCTACAAATTTACCCGACAAAATATCCTGCGCTAAAGAGTTCTCTAAATAACGCTGAATACTGCGCTTAAGTGGTCGCGCCCCATACACTGGGTCGTAACCCACTTCCACAAGCTTGGTTACCGCCGCCTCACTTAAGTCCATTGTTAAATCACGCTCTTCTAAACGTTTACGTAATTGATCCAATTGAATTTCAGCAATGCCACGTATTTGCGATTTTTGCAGCGGATGAAATACCACCACCTCATCAATACGGTTAATAAATTCTGGACGGAAATGCCCACCCACAATATCCATTACCGCATCTTTCATTGCGTCGTATTCAACTTCACTTTGATCAGAACCCTCTTGCTGAGACTGAGACGTGGCCGCCATGGTTTGAATCACGTCGCTGCCTAAATTTGAGGTCATAACCAATACTGTGTTTTTAAAATCCACTGTGCGACCCTGGCCGTCAGTTAATACCCCGTCATCCAACACTTGTAATAAAATATTAAACACATCGGGATGCGCTTTTTCTACTTCGTCTAATAAAATCACACTGTAAGGTTTACGGCGCACATGCTCAGTTAAATAGCCGCCTTCTTCATAACCAACATAACCAGGAGGCGCACCCACCAAACGGGCAACACTGTGTTTTTCCATAAACTCAGACATGTCCACACGTATCATGGCATCCTGACTATCAAACATAAAATTAGCTAATGCTTTGCATAATTCAGTTTTACCAACACCGGTTGGACCTAAAAACAAAAAGCTGCCATTAGGGCGACGCGGATCACTTAAACCCGCTCGACTTCTGCGTACTGCATTAGACACCGCTACGATGGCATCCTCTTGACCAATTACTTGTTTGTGCAGCTCATCTTCCATGCGCAATAATTTATCACGCTCACCTTCGAGCATTTTAACAACTGGCACACCGGTCCACTTAGAAACCACCTCGGCGATTTCTTCGTCACTTACACGGTTACGCAATAATTTAAAATCATTGCGTACGTCTTCTGACTCATCCGCATTTTCAATTTGTTTTTCAAGCTCTGGTATGGTGCCGTATTGCAATTCAGACATACGATGCAAATCACCTGCACGACGGGCCTGCTCCATTTCAACCTTGGCTTCTTCTAACTTTTCTTTAGCTTGTTTACTGCCTTCTAATAAAAGTTTTTCACTTTTCCATACGTCTTCTAATTCAACGTATTCGTGACCCACTTTATTAATTTCGCCATTTATTTCACTCAAACGTTTTTTACTGGCTTCATCATTTTCTTTTTTAAGGGCTTCACGCTCGATCTTTAATTGAATCAGACGGCGCTCTAAGCGATCCATATCTTGAGGTTTACTGTCTATTTCCATTCGAATAATAGACGCCGCCTCATCAATTAAATCTATGGCCTTATCAGGCAACTGACGATCAGAAATATAACGATTGGATAATTTTGCCGCAGCAATGATGGCGCCATCGGTTATTTGCACACCGTGATGCACTTCATAACGCTCTTTTAAACCACGTAAAATGGCAATGGTATCTTCTTCACTTGGCTCATCCACCAATACTTTTTGAAAACGACGTTCAAGGGCTGCGTCTTTTTCAATGTATTCGCGATATTCATCTAAAGTGGTGGCACCCACACAATGCAATTCGCCTCGACTTAACGCGGGTTTTAACATATTGCCGGCATCTAAAGCGCCATCGGTTTTACCCGCGCCCACCATGGTGTGAATTTCATCAATAAACAAAATAATATTGCCTTCTTGTTTACTCACTTCTTTTAAAACGTTTTTTAAACGCTCTTCAAAGTCACCACGAAATTTAGCACCGGCTAATAACGAACCCATATCCAACGATAGAATTTGCTTATTGCGTAATCCTTCTGGCACTTCGCCATCAACAATACGTTGAGCCAAACCTTCAATAATGGCGGTTTTACCCACACCAGGGTGGCCAATTAAAACAGGATTATTTTTTGTGCGACGCTGCAATACTTGAATGGTGCGACGAATTTCATCATCACGACCAATCACAGGGTCTAATTTACCTGCGCTGGCTTGCTCGGTTAAATCCACCGTATATTTATCAAGGGCTTGTCGATTATCTTCTGCGTTTGGATCATCAACGCTCTCACCCTGACGCACGGTTTCAATGGCACGCTCTACACTTTCTTTTGTTAGGCCTTGCGCCACCAATACTTTACCGGCCTCGCCTTTGTCTTCAATGGCGGCCAGCAATACAAGCTCACTTGAAATATATTGGTCGCCACGTTTTTGCGCCAAGCGATCGGTTAAATTTAAAATACGACCCAACTCTGGGCTCACACTTAAATTACCATCAGGGCTTGCCACCTTGGCTAGGTTTTCAAGTTTGTCGTTTAACTGTCTTTTTAAACCGTTGGCTTGAACACCCAAACCTTGCAATAAAGGACGCACACCACCTGGGCTTTGATCTAACAGCGCCAATAACAAATGCAGTGTATCGATTTGATTATGATCTTGGCCCAAAGCTATAGATTGAGCATCTGATAACGCCTGCTGCAAAGAGCTGGTAAATTTTTCCATGCGCATAAAAAAGCGACCTCCTCAAATATTTTCTTCTGACTCCTTAATGGAGCCTAGTGGAGTTTTTTCAAGCAATGTAATTTGATGTACGTCAAAATATGACAGCTTCTCTTTATATTTTTTGCGAGCATTACTAGCACCTCAAAGCCCTTAACTTGGAGCATGCCAGTAAAAGACTAAACTTGAGGTATACTGCGCCACCTTTTACATAGAGGGCATTATCACTGTTATGCCCCATACAAATATGAGCCTTAAACATGCCTAACCACCTCATACAGGGCGCACTGCTTATATTGTTAGGCGAAGCCCTATTAGCTGTTATGGGCGCCCTGATCAAGCACCTAAGCCAAGAGCTGCCCACCGAGCTGATTGTGTTTTATCGTAACCTATTTGGCTTACTGCTATTGCTGCCCATTGTATTTCAATCTGGCTTTTCACAGCTTAAAACCCAGCAACTGCCCATGCATATATTGCGGGCAAGCCTTGGTTTAACCGCCATGTACGGCTTCTTTTTTGTACTGGGCAATATGCCCTTGGCCGAGGCGTTTTTAGTCAAGCTCACCACGCCGTTTTTCATGCCTATTGTGGCTGCCCTTTGGTTAGGTGAAAGCATTCGCCGTAAAAATTTGGTGGCCATCATCATTGGCTTTATTGGGGTGATTTTCATATTGCGCCCCGGCACAGAAAGCTTCGAACCCATCGCCCTGATTGGCTTGGGTGCCGCCGCACTGGCCGGCAGTGCCAAGGTCTGCATACGTAAAATGGGCGGCACAGAAAACTCTGTGACCATCGTGTTTTACTTTGGATTATTCAGCAGTCTATTGAGCTTGATCCCCTTGTTATGGAGCTGGCAGGTGCCGTTAATGCACCACTGGCCATACATCCTATTAATGGGGTTAATGGGCACACTTGGGCAACTAGCCCTTACCAGAGCTTACCGCATAGCCAACCCAGGCCAGATAGGGCCTTACGTGTATAGCTCCGTGGTATATGGTGCCGCACTGGGCTGGTTTATTTGGGGCGAGGCCTTGCTCATCAGCACCCTTATTGGCAGCGCGCTGATCATCGCGTCAGGCTTGTGGAACATCCGTAAATAAACAATCTAGCAATAACGGCAGTGCATACAACCCAAACAATGCAAAACCTGCAACCATGGCCAATACTTTAAGCACCCCCATTGGAGTGTATCGCCATGCCCAGCCTAAGAGCGCGAATCGCCTTTATATTTGGAATGTCCTTTATCATGGCACTGATCATGTCTGGATTATTAGTGGCATTAAATACTGGCATTGATGCGCAATTTTTTGGGCGCTGGATGCACAGCTTTGCTGTGGCTTTCCCCATCGCATTTATCACCGCTGCCACCATTGCGCCTTTGGTGCAAAGGCTTGTGGATCGTATATTCCCAAACGGCTAAACATTAAAGCCCGTAAACAACAGCCTATCAGGCCATTAGGCTATCCTGTTTTGGCCCATTCTACCGAGCCATCCTGCAACCCCACGCCGCTAACCCACCCTAAAATCATGATCAACTTAACGATTAAACAGGCTGACTATAGATAACGGTATAAAGTGATGGATAGATCAACCCTTTAAACACCCCATCACTGCATCGCCCACACAAAGCTAAGACAGACTAAAGCTTGCGCCACTTAGCAGGCGTGGCGCCATAGGCACGCTTAAATAGACGATTAAAATGACCAGGGTCGTCATAACCCACCATATAAGAGATTTGTGCCACACTTTTATTGGAGTGTTTCAGCAGCTCACGACCCTGCTCTATGCGGATTTTTTGCACATACTGCAACGGCGCCTCCCCTGTAGCCTCTTTAAAACGACGCTTGAACGTGCGCAAACCCATGTTCGATTTTTGTGCCAGCATATCCAAGCTAAAGTCTTCTTCATAATGCATTTCAATCCACTGCTGCACTGACAAGATAGCCTCATCAAGGTGCCGGCTTTGGTCTGCCAATTGAATAAAGTCATGCTGATAACCAGAACGAAAATCGGCTAAAAAGGTGTGCTCCACTTGCTTGGCTACCTCGTCATGGCATAAGCGCCCCAGTAGATACACCATAATTTCCAAACCGGCGTTTAGCCCAGCACTGCAATACAGGTTGCCTGTTGCTGTAATAAATCGCTCAGGCTGGCATAACACCCCTGGATAGCGAGCCATGAAATCACCGTGTTTATGCCAATGGGTGGTACACAAACGGTTATCAAGCAACCCTGCCTCAGCCAAAAAATACGATGCCGTGGTGGGCGCAGAAATAGGCACACCATGCTCATGCCAATAACGCAGTTTAGCGAGCAAAGGCCCTTGTTTGCTAAGCTGGCTAGCTAGATCCCCCCACCAAGCGTGCAGAATCACAAGGTCCGGCAGGTCCACATCATCCAGTCCACCGTCTACTTGGATATTCAAACCACTAAAAGTACTTATGGCTTTGCCATCCACACTGATAAGCTTTAAATCCATGCCCTGACCTAACAGGCGCTTTTGTAAATGACTGGCATAGACAAACACATCCTGCGTCAGGCCTAGGCTCAATCCCATACACTGGTCTGGCAAATACGAGACCACCTGTTTTAGCATTCCATCACCGCATCCAAAAATTGTATTTATGACCATTCTGGCACGATCAGCCATTTTTTAAACCTTTTCCCCTACTTTTTATCCTGCTTGCTCAGATATGCTTAAGCCATCAACAATAAAAAATAGAAAGGCAATCACCATGCAGGAAACTCAAGAGCACCGCGCCTTAAGAAAAACCGTATCCGACTTCGTTACTAATGAGTTAGACCCATTTGTAAATGAATGGGAAAAAGACGGTCGTGCGCCACTGCATGAAGTATTCAAAAAGATGGGAGACCTAGGTTTATTAGGCATCCATAAACCAACAGAATTTGGCGGCCTTGGTTTGGACTACAGCTACAACCTAGCCTTTGCCGAAGAAATTGGCCGCGCCTATGGCGGCTCTGTACCCATGGCCATTGGCGTGCAAACAGATATGGCCACACCCGCACTTGCCCGTTTTGGCAGTGATGCATTGCGCCATGAGTTTTTAGCCCCAGCCATTGCTGGCGACATGGTTGCTTGCATTGGTGTGAGTGAAGTTGGCGCGGGTTCCGATGTGGCAGGCTTAACAACCAACGCCAAAACAGACGGCGATGATTACATTATTAACGGCAGCAAAATGTGGATCACCAATGCCACACAAGCCGATTTCATTTGTTTGTTATGCAACACCTCTGATGGCCCTGTTCATAAAAACAAATCCTTAGTTGTGGTGCCCATGAACACCCCGGGTATTTCAGTATCAGAACCCATTGATAAAATTGGCATGCGCGCCAGCGATACTGCACAGATATTTTTTGATGATGTGCGCGTACCTAAACGCAATATTATCGGTCAAGAAAACCAAGGTTTTATGATCCAAATGATGCAGTTTCAAGAGGAACGCATGTTTGCAGCGGCCAGCGCGTTAAAAGGCATGGAACGCATGATCGAAGACACCATTGAATACACACGCGAGCGAAAAACATTTGATCAGCCAATTATTAATAACCAAGTGGTGCATTTTAAATTAGCCGAATTGCAAACTGAAATTGAAGCCCTTAGAGCACTAACCTTCAAAGCGTGCCAGCAACACATCAACGATGAAGACGCCACCAAGCTGGCCAGCATGGCAAAATTAAAACTGGGCCGCTTATGGCGAGAGCTTACAGATTCATGCTTGCAGTATTGGGGCGGCATGGGCTTTACTTGGGACAACCCTGTGAGCCGCGCCTATCGTGATACTCGTATTTTATCCATTGCCGGTGGCAGTGATGAAATGATGTTAGGCATCATAGCCAAATACATGGGCACTTTGCCTCAAAGAAGATAAGGGCTAACTTACTTGCTCTAGCTTTGTTGAAAATAAACTCAGGCCAGTCATTTATGAAACATAAACTCTTAGCCTTCGTTTATTTTCGCCTCACTAGAGCTGCGCCGCAAACACCCCTATGAGTCTGTACGTTTTAAAAGTATCGTTATTTAATTTTTATTCTTCGAGATATATATGCCATTACCCAGTTTATTAAAAGACAACTTAAGCCTGCCGATTATTTGTGCCCCAATGTTTTTGGTGAGCACACCGCAACTTGTGATCAGTGCCTGTAAAAATGGCATCGTTGGCAGCTTTCCTGCCCTAAACATTCGACCACAAGAAAAGCTCGACGAATGGCTAACAGCAATTGAAACTGAATTAGCCCAATTTAAAAGAGAAAACCCTGATAAAAAAGTAGCGCCATTTGCAGTCAACCAAGTGGTTCATCCATCTAACTCTCGTTTAATGGCAGATCACGCGTTAATTAAAAAACACAAAGTACCTATGGTGATTACCAGCCAAGGGGACCCAACCGAGATCGTAAAAGACGTGCACACATGGGGCGGCATTGTGTTTCATGATGTAATAAAAGCGCAGCATGCTAAAAAAGCCATTAAGGCAGGGGTCGATGGCATTATCGTTGTGGGCGCAGGTGCAGGTGGGCATGGCGGTCACGCCAATCCGTTTGCACTCATAAATGAAATACGTGAATTTTATAATGGGCCACTAGCACTGGCCGGTGCCATCAATAACGGCGAAGGCATACGCGCCGCTGAGGTATTAGGTGCCGACATGGCTTACATGGGCACGCGATTTATTGCCACGCAAGAAGCACAAGTGCCGGCTGAATATAAAAAGATGCTCATTGAAAGCACCATTAACGACATTATTTTTAGCGACCACTTTACAGGCGTGCATGCTAATTATTTAAGAGCCTCACTCGAACAAGCAGGAATAGACATCACTAAACTGCAAAGCAAAGATCAAGTAGATTTAGACATTGGTAATAGCAACAGCTGGACCGATATCTGGAGCGCAGGCCACGGCGTAGTAGGTATTAAAGACATTCCGAGTATGGAAGCCCTAAGCCAACAATTAATCAAAGAATACAAAGACGCTTTAACTATTGCGGATTTTACGGCATAAAGGACGACATTCGGGCGGTAAAGGTATTGGAAAGCACCACTGTGGATACATCCTTGTACGTTCTAATTGTTCATCCATGAACAACACAGTGCTTTCAAATACCTCTACCACCCTCATTAATTAGAGAGAACGACATGAGCGAAACCAAAACAAAGTTTTTGCACGACTACGCCCTTACCCTAGAGCAAAACGTAATTTGGGGAGACATGGACGCGTTTGAACATGTAAACAACACGGTTTATTTTCGCTACTTTGAGGACATTCGTATTGAGTTTTTTGAGAAAACCGGCGTTATGACTCACATGGACGCCACCAATGTGGGCCCAATTTTAGCCAGTACAAGCTGTCAGTTTCGTGCGCCGCTTTCTTTCCCTGATAAAATCATCATTGGCACCCGTATTTCGGAGCTGCCTAGCAATGGTGAAAAGCGCTTTACTATGGAATATGCAGTGTACAGCGAAGAACAAGACTGCATTGCATGTAAAGGTGAAGGCTTGGTGGTGTTTTATGATTACCAGGCTAATAAAAGCTGTGAGATTCCAGTGACATTAATCGAAACCTTTAAAAAACTACAAAATAAAAACAAGCATTAATTTTATTTCCATTGCACAAAAAAGCCGAATCAAATAGTTATTTGATTCGGCTTTTTTGTTACTCAGAAAAACACTTATTTCACACGAACCTGATATTCATATTGAAAGTAAGGCTCTGTGGCATCTACTTTTGACTTTAATGTGCCATCGAAGCGAATTTGAAAATGCGAAACACTGCTATTGTAATCGTTTGTCAGATCCGTACTTTCTGTAAACGTCATACCGTCCACACTAAACCACAGGCTATCCCCACTGCCTGTGTTTGAATCATAGGAATAACTTAATCCACTATCATTAGCACCCAGGCCATCAATAAAATTAATTGGCCCTTCACCTACTGCATTCAAATCTTTAACAAACAATTCACTGCTATCATCAATTTTTTGAGTAATCACGGTTGAGCCAAGATCGGTACTTATATTGCCTTTATTGGTTGCCGTCACAGTGTATTTAATAATGGCGTTCGGAATGGCTTTAGCCAAGCTCACTCCGTTAATGTCATCGGATACCACAGACACATCACTACTCACTTCGATGTTACTGCTACCGGCGCAATGATAAAACGCACTGGCAGGGACTATTGAGTCACCACCATTCCAACTTGTACTCCAATACAGTTGATACAAATCACCACCGGCGATCTCTTGTAGCCTGAATTCTACTTTATGAAAACCTTCATTTAAGTTGACGCCACCCTTGTCTGTTACCCCACCATTCGGCCCATGAGCACCATAATCCGCACTGATCACATCATCATTAATTTTAACTTCAACCGCGTCATCGCCATCTACACCAAAATAATAACGATCATTCGCAGAGACATAGATATAGCCTTCAAACACAACCACAAAATAATCAGGGTCAGAGCCTGGATCAAACGGATTACCGGAACCGTTGATACTCCCAATAACTGTTTGCCCGTATTGTTTATCGGCAACAGCATAATTACTGATCAACGTATCATATTGTGTGGCATTGCCCGCCACTGACGATCCCGTGGTATCAAAAAACCTCGCCCACAAGCCCTGCTTAGGGCTACTGCAACTTGGGTCCAAACCTGCTGTATCCCGCACAGTTATATTATGAGTTAACTGGTCATTACTGCTTTGCTCATCTATCACGTTACCGCTAACCGTTGCGGTGACAGATATAGTACTGCCAGCACTTGCCCCAGAACCCAGAGCTGAATACAAAGTAAGCACACTACTTTGCAAATTACCTGCGGATAAATCTGAGCCATAGGCACACGAAATCAAACCGCTCGTTCCGGTACAACTCCAGTTAGTACCACCATATAAAGAGTCGATCAGTGACACATCACTGGGCAATAAAATATCTAATTGAGTCGGAGACGCTGCTGTTTGCCCTGCAGGAGATTCACTTTCAAACGCCACCTGAAACGTCATATTATTTTCAGAACCCACAAACCATTCTGAGTCAATGGCAGTTGGGGTATCCACTGAAAGGTCCACACTGCAAACATCATGAGCACCATATTGAATGGTATGGCGCACTAATGGACACGCTTCACTGCGAATTGAAATACCCAGATTAGTGGCATCTTGCTGCCATTCATTGGTGGAGCCACGATAAAACTGAATGGTTAAACCACCATCGTTTCCACCCTCGGCCCCTATGATTTCTAGTTTATGTTCGCCTGCGGTTAAATTAACCGTGCCAGAAAGCACATCGCCATTATTCCAATCACTGCCTCCCCACCATAAATCTTCATCCCAGCGTTCATCTAAAGCAATACCGTCTACGTATAAACCGCCGCCCAAACCATAATCGGCACCATAACGCACGCCCCAAACACCATCCGCAGGCACAGTAAATAAAGCCGTTGAATAAGCAATGAAGTTAATGCGCACATTACCTGGATTTTGACTTGAGTTTTGAATATTGTTGTATTGAGTTGGATGAGTACAACCATAACCCGTCACACTGTCACTTTGTGCATCGAACAAGGCTTTTGCAGTGCTTTTACTGGCTGGGTCAGCAGTATTGTAGCGGGTGTGAAATTTGATTTTATCGCTTACATAAGTAACAGGTGGTGTACCACCATCTGCAGTGGGCACCGCCGAATTACCATAATAGACATTCAAAACATTACTGCTGTTTGCAGTGAAGCTAGCAAAGGTTACCCAAACTTCTGCCTCTTTTGCGGCTTGATTCCAACTACTGATTGAAAAGCTAACCGGGCTTGTATCATCACTGGCAAAGATTCGTAAATCCGCACCGTCGCTGCTCCATTCATAATCAGGATGCAAGGTACCACCACTAGCCCCTGTTAACGTTAATTTTACAGAGTAGTCCGACGTGGTGAGGCCACTGGTTTCATTAATGGTTATCTGGGTTTTAAAAGGCCAATCACAAGATTGCCTAGCATTTGCTTGCGCAAATACCATAATTGAAACTAATAAAACAAACAGTCCTTTGTTAAACACCCACACCTCTTAAATACACCTAAACACAAGACTTAATAATAAGTCAGCCAGTATACCTAAAAAATCAGAATGATAAATGCGTCACAAAAAAACCGAAGCCATGCATAGATGGATTCGGTTTTTAAATTTGATTTGTATGTTTTCCAATCAACGTTGATTCAACTCTCAACCCACCAATCAGCCACCAATCAGCCAACAATCAGCCCTGAATCAAAAACTGCTCATCCGTAATATCCATCATGCTATTTGCACCGGCCATCATGGCCAGCTTATGGGCTTCTGCTCGTGGTAATACTCGATCAAAATAGAATTGTGCGTTCTTGATTTTTGCTTCTAAAAACACTGTGCTCATTGAATCAGATTTAGCTTCACGCTTACCATCTAAAATAGCTTGTGCTACCAGTGCCATTTTTGCCCAAAAATACGCAAGGCTCACATACCCACTGTACATAAGGTAATCAAAGCTGGCCGCCCCTGCTTCATCCGGATTTTTCATGGCCTTCATGCCAATTTTCATGGTGAGATCTGGCCATTCTTTTGAATATTTTGCCAGCACATCAAGCAGCGCTTTTTGCGGTTCGCTGTCACTGTTTTCTTTCACCAATTGATGCATTAACTTTGTGAAAGACATAAGGCTTTTGCCTTGTGTGCCAAGTATTTTGCGCCCCAATAAATCCAACGCTTGAATACCTGTGGTGCCTTCATACAAGGTTGAGATGCGACCATCACGGTATAACTGCTCAGCTCCAGTTTCTTGTATGTAGCCGTGACCACCATGAATTTGCACAGCGTAACTTGCGCTTTCCAATCCGGTTTCGGTACAAAAGCCTTTGGCGATGGGCGTTAACATATCCAATAATTTAATGGTTTCTTTATCACAATCGTCCTGATGGGATTTTTCTAACAAGTCAGAGCAAAATTGCGCTAATGCTCTACCCCCTTCGGCCAATACTTTTTGCGTTAATAACATGCGGCGCACATCTGGGTGCACTAATAACGGGTCGGCTTCTTTGTCTTTGGCTTTTACCCCCGTAAGGCTGCGCATTTGTGTGCGTTCAGCGGCATAGTTCACTGCCTTTTGATAACTGCGCTCACTCAGCCCAATGCCCTGTAAAGACGCACCCAAACGCATTTCATTCATCATGGTAAACATGGCGTTTATGCCTTTGTTTTGCTCGCCGATTAAATAACCAACACTTGCCTCAAAACTCATAGAGCACGTTGGGTTACCGTGCATTCCCATTTTTTCTTCAATACCAATGCAGTGAACACCGTTTTCTTTTACCCACTCTGCGCTTTCATTTTCTATTTTTTCTGGCACTAAAAATAACGACAGCCCTTTAATGCCAGTAGGCGCACCTTCAAGCCTTGCCAATACCAAATGGATAATATTGCGGCTGCCATCATGCTTGCCTGATGAGATAAAAATCTTGTTACCGCTGATTTTATAATGCTCTCCCTGCTCAGTGGCTTTGCTGCGAATCAAACCCAAATCAGAACCACAATGGCTTTCAGTCAAACACATGGTGCCAGTCCATTTGCCTGAGATCATATTTTTAAGATACGTTTCTTTTAACTCAGCAGTACCGTGACTAATAATGGCTCGGCACGCCGACATGGTTAACGCAGGCGTCATACTGAAGGTATGATTGGCCGAGGTTAAAATTTCACCCACACAGGTGGAGAGTTTTTCAGGTAACGCTTGGCCGCCCCACTGCTCAGGCATAGACAGCCCCATCCAACCATCATTGGCATATTGTTCGAACGCGGCTTTCATGGCTTTAGGCAGGGTTACTTGGCCATTATCAAATGTGCAGCCTTCTTTATCGCACTGGGCATTTATCGGCACCAATTCGTTTTGCGCAAACTTGGCCGCCATATCCAAAACAAATAGCGCATCATTATTATCAATACTCGCATCCCCAGTGCTGACGGGGCCTGGCATTTCATCCATCAAAAAGCGCATGTCTTGTTGCGGGGCTAGGTATTCTGCTCGGTTATCGTTATCCATGGTGTTTATTCTCTTTTAGCGCTTATATTTGTTTTAAAGATGGCGGCAGTATTAACCATTTAATTGTTCAGCCCAGTTAACAAATGATAACGACCTTGCACTTTATTCCTCTGATAATGGCTGCCATAAGAAAAACAGCCTGAATTGAACAGCTAAGCTGAGCAATCAGCGCGTATAACAACATACGATAATTGCCATAGATGAGTGAGATTATGAACACAGACAACAGCCATTTTCCAAAACTGTTCCAACCGCTAGACCTTGGTTTCACACAGCTTAAAAACCGCGTGATCATGGGCTCAATGCACACAGGCCTTGAAGAACACAAAGACGGTATGGAGCGCATGGCAGCGTTTTTTGGCGAACGTGCTCGCGGCGGTGTAGGACTTATTGTGACCGGTGGTTTTGGTCCAAGCGCAGAGGCCGCCACTCACGCACAAACCAATCTGATTCAAAGTGAAGAAGACGCGTTAAAACACCGCGTCATTACCGATGCGGTACACAAAGACGACAGCAAAATCTGCATGCAGATTCTTCATACAGGCCGCTATGCGTTTAACCCTAACTCGGTTGCCCCTTCGGCCATTCAAGCCCCTATTAATCCTTTTAAACCAAAAGCGCTGGATAACGACGGCATAGAAAAGCAAATCAATGACATTGTGCAGCTGGCAAAATACGCACAAATTGGCGGCTACGACGGCGTTGAGATCATGGGTTCTGAAGGCTATTTCATTAACCAGTTTTTAGCCAAGCGCACTAACCAACGTGACGATGAATGGGGTGGCGAATATGAAAACCGCATGCGCCTAGCCGTTGAAGTGGTGCGTCGTACTCGCGAAGCGGTTGGCGAAAAGTTCATCATTATTTATCGCCTTTCTATGCTTGATCTGGTTGAAGGCGGCAGCAGTTTTGAAGAAGTATTACAGCTGGGTAAAGCCATTGAAAAAGCCGGCGCCTCTATTATTAATACTGGCATCGGCTGGCACGAAGCCCGTGTACCTACCATTGCCACCAAGGTGCCACGCGCCGCCTTTACTTGGGTGACTGCGAAATTCAAAAAAGAATTAAACATTCCGCTGATTACCTCTAACCGTATTAATACACCAGAAGTAGCCGAAGAAGTATTAGAGCGCGGCGATGCCGACATGATTTCAATGGCACGCCCATTTTTGGCCGACCCATTGTTTATGCAAAAAGCCAAAGACGGCGTAAGCGATCAAATCAATACCTGCATCGGTTGTAACCAAGCCTGCTTGGATCATGTGTTCCAAGGTAAAATGACCAGCTGTCTGGTGAATCCACGTGCTTGTCACGAAACCGATTTAATCATCACAGATGCTGCCGCTAAGAAAAAACTGGCGGTAATTGGTGCTGGCCCTGCTGGTTTGGCATTTGCTACAACCGCTGCCAACCGTGGTCATCAAGTGACGTTATTTGATGCTGCCGCTGAAATTGGCGGCCAATTTAACGTAGCCAAACAAGTACCGGGTAAAGAAGAGTTTTACGAGACCATTCGTTATTTCAACAAACAAATTGAACTTTCAAACATTGATTTACGTTTAAATACAAAAGTGACCGCAGCGGATTTAAACGGTGGCGACTTTGACGAAGTAGTACTAGCAACCGGCATCGCACCTCGCCTACCAGAAATCGAAGGCATAAATCACCCTAGCGTTTTAACCTACCTAGACGTGTTAAAAGCCAAAAAATCAGTGGGTAAAAAGGTTGCAGTAATCGGCGCAGGCGGCATTGGTTTTGATGTAAGCGAATACCTTGTGCATTCGGGCACGGCCACCAGCCAAGACATCCCCGCCTTTATGAAAGAATGGGGCGTGGACATGAGCATGCAAGCCCGTGGCGGCATCGAAGGTGTTGAAACAGAGGTTACACCTGCTGCCCGTGAAGTATTTTTATTACAACGTAAAAAATCAAAAGTGGGCGGCAAGCTGGGTAAAACCACAGGTTGGATTCACCGCGCAGGTTTGATCAATAAAGGCGTGACCATGGTGCCCGCCTGTACTTACGACAAAATTGATGATCAAGGTTTGCACATCACTATTAATGGTGAAGAACAGCAAGTATTGGCCGTTGATAATGTGATTATCTGTGCGGGCCAAGACCCTATGCGTGATTTGGTTGAGGGATTGCAGAAACCCCATCATTTAATTGGTGGCGCGGATGTAGCGGCTGAGCTTGATGCGAAGCGTGCCATTGATCAAGGTACACGTTTGGCGGCTGAGCTTTAGTTTTTTTAGGTTAGCCCTACGGGCTTAAAATAAGCGCTTTTGAAAAGGCCTGATTCATGTGAATGGATCAGGCTTTTTTGTGGCTGAGCCAATCGTTAAAATCAGTATCTTTTCGAGATTAAACACGATCGATTCATAACGCCTGCCATATTGCGAACAACTGTCAAACGATGCATTTTTGTACTGGCGAACCCTAGTCAAAACAGGCAGTATCAATAGTTCAAAAAAATAACACATTGAAATAACGCCTCTCAATTATAAAGAGCGTTCTTTATAAACCGAACTTGCGCGTTTTTCTGGACTCATTGAAATGGAATTTCGAGTTGTAAGTTTCCTTTTCAAAGACTACATCAGAAATCACGATCCACATAAAATGTGAAAACGCTTATGATAAAATCGTTAGGGCGTCATATATAGGAAAGCCAATGATAGTAGAAATAGAGTATCCAGCTTTCGCAACAGATAATAAAAATAATGTATTAACCGGTAGCGAAGTTCTTTCATTAATTTCAAAGAATAAAGATAAAAATGCCAACTTATCCGATCATCTAAGTTCGTATTTTGATGATTTAGGAGTCAGGGGTGGGCAAGTAAAACTCCGAACTTGTCCAGAAGGAAAGCTTCTAAGATCAATAATAACATACAAAATAGATGGGCCACTCTCACAACACGACCTAAGGTTATTAGTCGAAGAAACATCGGGGCAACTCACAGATGGATACGGAGAAACTCCATGGAAAATAAAACTAGGGAAGGAGGAATTCTTCATCTCTCTAGTAGATATACTATCCAATGAGAACACACCAATTTCTATTTCTTCTATCAATACCCCTTCACTTTTAAAAAAAGCTAGAAGATCACCTTTATTTTCTTTAATAGAAAAAGGTCAAATTGAAAAAGCTCGTAAGTATCTCGATCAGTCACATCTGTTTAGTACCGAGAAATGGGGCAGAACCCCTTTAATGGATACTATTCGGGAAGGCTATACAGAGCTGGCTATCGAGATGATAAAAATGGGGAGCAATGTAAACCATGTAGCCGAAAAATCTGGTGCTACCCCCCTAAGTACAGCAGCAATGAATGGGGACGCAATTATTGGCCAAGCTTTAATAGATTTCGGTGCCGATATAAACCATTCATCAGTTGATCCTGACGGCACCCTCTCAGGAATGACCGCATTGATGTGGGCAGCAAATAGAAACCACAAATCTTTTGTCAAACTTCTCATTAATAATGGTGCGAATGTAAACAAGATAAATCAAAATGGACAAACTTCCTTAATGTTCGCTAACAAAGGTACGCCTGAACAATTAGAGATTTTTAAATTAATTATCCAAAAGAAACCTATTCTAGACATAAAAGATTGGAGGGGGCTTTCTATTATTGACGAGGCAAGGAATAGAGCAAACAATAGTGGCAAACCTGAGATGAAAAATCTTATCAAAGAATACTATCCAGAGGTTAATTTTGAGTCCTAGCCCTAACAAGTCAAGCAAAAGAGTCGCCGCTAGCGGCGACCTTTCTTGGATCAAGCTGTCAGAGTTCTTGATCGACCACCTAACGATTAGGTGTATTACGCAGATAAACCACACATAACCATTCACGTTTTAAAGGTGCTAATACACCCTACATGTGCGAGTTATTTATACCGTAGGGTGGCATTAGAAATGAGCCACGGCGAATTACGTAATCCACCGAAGCATTATGATTACTTAGATAGTTTATTCCGCAACCGAGAAAGCGAAACCGGCGTAATCCCCAAAAACGACGCAATATGATATTGCGTCAAGCGCTCAACCAGTTCTGGATACTCTTTACAAAACCACTTATAACGCAGCTCTGCATTACCCAATAACAAACGGGCTTCACGGCGCGCACTTTTTACAAACACACGCTGTAACATTTTAAGCTCTAGCCTCAGCCATTCCGGATCATTAATGCCGGTATTATAAAGCGCTTTATAATCGGCCAGCATTAACTCGGTATTTTCCAAAGCTTGCACAAAGTACTGACAAGGCTCGTCATTTACAATGGCGCTGACAGGGGCTACCACCTCCCCTGCTTGGTAAAAGTGCTGGTTAACCTCATTGCCTGCTTGATCAATGTAATAAACACGCAGCAAACCGCTGATGATAAAACACATCTCTACCGTGGAATCTCCGGCTTTTAACCAGTGATCTTGGGAGGCCATTTTTTTGTAATAAAACTTTTCAGCATATTGCGACCAATTAGAAATACTGCAGTCGAAATCTCTCTCGAAACCTGCGCGCAATTCTGCATGGTATTTTACTGTTTGATCGTCAGGCACACGCCTTAACTCCCAAGTAATATAAATATCCTAGTTATAAAAAAGCGCCTTACGGCGCTTTTAAATTACTCACTCGACATAAAAGCTTAATACTATTTTTTAACCCAAGTAGTGCCTTCGCGACTGTCTTGCAGCTCAATGCCTTGCGCGTCCAGATCCACACGGATTTGATCGGCCAGTGCATAGTCTTTGTCTTTTTTCGCTTGAACGCGTTTTTCAATCATTGATTGAATATAGGTCTCGTCTACATCCACACCTTGTTTGAAGTATTCTTCAGGGTTGGTTTGTAGGCAACCCAATACATCGGCAAAGGTTTTAAGCAAAGAGGCTAATTGGTTTTTAGCATCCCCTTCTGCTTTGTTGATTTGAGTCACCAATTCAAACATCACAGCAATGGCTTTTGGTGTATTAAAGTCATCATCCATGGCGGCTTTAAAGCTTGCTACAAAAGTCGATACTTCCGTATTAGCCATGTCCAAGGCTACTGATAAGTCACAACCTTTTAGGGCGTTATATAAACGGTCTAATTTGGTTTGTGCATCTTGCAGGCCTTCTTGGCTGTAATTGATTTCGCTGCGGTATTGCACCGATGCTAAAAAGAAACGAATCACTTCTGCGTCGTATTCTTTTAAAACATCACGAATGGTGAAAAAGTTGCCTAATGATTTAGACATTTTTTCGCCATCAATGCGCAAGGCGCCAGCGTGCATCCAAGTATTGGCGTATTGCTCGCCTGTGGCCGCTTCGCTTTGTGCGATTTCGTTTTCGTGGTGTGGGAATTTTAAATCTGGGCCGCCACCGTGAATGTCAAAATTGTTGCCTAAGCAGCAAGTAGACATGGCTGAACATTCGATGTGCCAGCCAGGGCGACCTTCACCCCAAGGGCTTGCCCAAGATGGCTCACCTGGTTTAGCTGATTTCCATAGTACGAAGTCTAGTGGATCTTCTTTGGCGTCTTCTACTTCGATACGAGCGCCACTCTCAAGTTCTTCTAGAATCTTGCCAGATAACTTACCGTAGCCTTCAAACTTGCGTACACGGTAATAGACGTCGCCGTTTTTGCCTACGTAAGCGAATTCTTTTTCGATTAGGGTTTGCACCATATCCAAAATGCCTTGGATGTGGTCTGTGGCTTTTGGTTCGCTATTTGGGGTCAGCACATTTAGTTTGGCAAAATCTTCGTTCATGGCAAGCACCATGCGATCTACCAATACGTTAAAGTCTTCGCCATTTTCAGCCGCACGATTAATAATTTTATCGTCGATGTCGGTGATATTACGAATGTAATTTACGTCGTAACCAATGTGGCGCAAGTAACGTACGATTACATCAAACGATACCATGACACGGGCGTGACCCATGTGACAAAAATCGTAAACGGTCATGCCGCACACGTACATGCCAACTTTACCGGCTTGCAGTGGTTTGAATTCTTCTTTCTGACGGGTCAGAGTGTTGTATACATTTAACGTCATATTAATTACTCAGACTCTTATCTTCGCGTAGACCGATTGTAAGATTGAATACTGGCTTATCGCTTGAGTGATCAAAACGATCAGCTACATAATAACCTTCACGTTCAAACTGAAATACAGTTTCAGGTGATGTGTTTGCAAGCGCTGGTTCGATCAAAGCTTTTGTTACTACTAATGAATCCGGTGTTAGGCAATCCATAAAGTCTTTATCGCCGCCATCTGGGTTTGCATCATTAAACAAACGGGCGTAGCTGCGTACTTCGGCTTCTACTGCGTGCTTGGCACTGATCCAATGCACAACGCCTTTTGGCTTGTCGCCGTCTTCTGGGTCGCAACCTAATGTGTTTTCAATTAACGATGCATTAACCTGAGTGATATTGCCTTCAGCGTCTTTTTCAAAACCGTCGGCTTGCAATACGTAACCGTGACGTAAACGAATGCGACGGCCTACGCAGAATTTTTTCTTAAATTTCTTGCTGTACTCTTCTTTAAAGTCAGCGTGGTCGATGTACAGCTCATTTGAGAACGGCACATCACGCTCGCCAAGTTCGGTACGAGCTTCACCTTCACTATTAAACAAATAAGGCACGGTTAACGTTTCATCATGGTCAGCCGCCATATTGCCGATAACCACTTTAAGCGGATTCAAAACTGCCATGGCGCGCGGTGCGTTTTGGTTTAGATCATCACGAATGAAAAATTCTAATTGCGCAACGTCAACCGTGCCGTCTGTTTTGGCTACGGCCAAGCTGTCACAAAAATTACGAATGGACGTCGGTGTGTAACCGCGACGGCGCATACCTGAAATAGTCGGCATGCGTGGGTCGTCCCATCCGTTAACCACTTTGCCTTCAACCAGCGCACGTAATTTACGCTTACTGGTAACAGTGTAGTTAATGTTTAGACGACCAAACTCGTATTGGTGTGGCTCGGCTGGAGTGTCAACGTTTTCAATGAACCAATCATATAGTGGGCGGTGATCCGCAAACTCTAGAGTGCATACGGAGTGCGTGATGCCTTCGATTGAATCGGACTGGCCATGGGCAAAGTCGTAGCTTGGGTAAATGCACCACTTATCACCGGTTTGATGGTGAGTGGCTTTTTTGATGCGGTAGATGTACGGGTCACGCAGGCTCATGTTTGGCGCGGCCATGTCGATTTTAACACGCAGGCCACAGGCACCTTCGTCGAATTCACCTAGACGCATTTTTTCAAACAGTGCTAAGTTTTCTTCGATAGAGCGATCGCGGAACGGGCTGTTGGTGCCCGGCTTTTCAAAGTTGCCACGGTATTCTTTGGCTTGGTCGGCGCTTAAATCACACACATAGGCTTTGCCCGCGTTGATTAGATCAATGGCCCATTGGTGCAATTGATCGAAATAATCAGAGGTGTATTTGATGTCACCAGCCCATTCAAAGCCCAACCATTTCACGTCGTCTTGAATGGATTGTACGTATTCGTCTTCTTCTTTTTCTGGGTTGGTGTCGTCAAAACGCAGATTACACTGACCACCAAACTGCTGCGCCAAACCAAAGTTCACACAAATAGCCTTGGCGTGGCCAACGTGTAGGTAGCCATTTGGCTCAGGTGGGAAGCGAGTCACTATGCTCGTATGCTTGCCACTGGATAGATCTTCATCAATGATTTTTTCGATAAAGTTAGCAGGTTTTGCCGTCACTTCTGTCATGTATTCCAACTCAAATAGAGGTAGCGCGGTGCAGTCACCTAGGACAATCATAAGCCCAGGTAGGCGCTGACTAAAAATTGCCGTATTATAGCCCCCCTTTTCCGTTCAATCATTAAAAAGGTGCTTTCATGAGCCAGGTAGTATTAAAAACCACTTTCGGTGACATTAAATTAGAGCTAAACACTGAAAAAGCCCCTAAAACTGCTGAAAATTTCATCAACTACGTTAAAGACGGCTTCTATGACGGCTTGATCTTCCACCGTGTAATCGATGGTTTCATGATTCAGGGCGGCGGCATGAAAGATGACATGAGCCAAAAGCCTGCTACTCAAGGCACGATTGAAAACGAAGCGGACAACGGTTTGTCTAACAAAAACCTAACGGTTGCTATGGCTCGCACCATGGACCCGCACAGCGCTTCTAGCCAGTTTTTCATCAACGTGAAAGACAATAACTTCCTAGATCACTCTGGCAAAAACCCTGAAGGCTGGGGCTACTGCGTATTTGCTGAAGTAATCGAAGGGGAAGACGTGGTTAACCGTATCAAGTCTGTTAAAACAGGCATGGCTGGTGGTCACCAAGACGTACCTGTTGAGCCAGTAATGATCGAAAGCGCTTCTCTTGTAGAGTAAGCCTTTCGCCATACGGCAAGCATGCTAAAAAAGCCAGACACCGGTAACACGGTCTCTGGCTTTTTTTGTGCGCCATCTACAACTTGCTAGAACAGTGTAATCACACACCAGCAGAGACAAATCTGGCCTTGTCTATTAGAATATAGACAGTGCATTTAATTGATAAGAATTCCCCTTATGACCACATGGTTTATATCTGATTTACACCTTGCCCTTGAAGAAACCGCCATCACTGCGGGCTTTTATGCGTTTTTATTAGAACCTCAATCTGGTGACACCCTGTATATATTGGGTGACTTTTTTAATTACTGGGTAGGCGACGATGTTAACGACGAATATGCCAACGAGATTAAACAGGCTTTAAAAGCCACATCAGAGCGCGGCGTGAAATTATTTATCATGCACGGCAACCGTGACTTTTTAATTGGCGAAACCTTTTGCCAGCAAAGCGGCACCACCCTACTGAATGACCCAACATTAATCGAGCTAGATGGCGAAGCGGTTTTATTGCTGCACGGCGACAGCCTTTGCACCAAAGATTTGGAATACATGGAATTTAGAGCCATGGCACGGGGCGATGTTTGGAAAAACAACTTTTTAAGCCAGCCCATTGAAGCGCGCATTGCGTACGCAGAAACCGCGCGCAAACAAAGCCAGAACAGTAATTCAGAAAAAGACATGTCTATTATGGATGTAACCCCTGATGCGGTTAGCCGAGCCTTAACAGACAACAACTGCACTCGTATGATTCATGGCCACACCCACCGCCCAGCCACACACAACTGGCAAGAAAACGGACAAGACTTAGAGCGCATTGTTTTAGGGGATTGGTATACACACGGCTGGTATTTAAAAGTAGTAAACGGCCAGTATCAAAACGTTAAATTTGATTTACCAAGTAACTAAAGCCAGCGGTAAACAAGTATGATTTTAAAACTATTGATTACCGCCATGCTATTACTGGGCATTGCCAAGCATTATTTTCATGATTCAAAACAAGCTGAAGTCATCAAGCCTAAACAACAAATACAAAACGTACAAAAACAGCTAGATAGCTTTAGCCAAAAAAGTGCAGAGCAAAAAGAAATAGCACTTAAAGAATTAGGGCTTTAATTAACCCTGATAATTTATTGAAAAAAAGTCTTTAGGTTAATACCTAAAGGCTTTTTGTTTTAAAAACAGAACCATTCAAACAGAGACATTAAACCAAAACTACAACCCCAATTGTTTGGAAATAATTTCATTCATAATTTCACGGGTACCACCGCCAATAGATAAAATACGATTATCTCGATATAAGCGCTCCACCACACTTTCTCGCATTAAGCCCATACCACCAAATATTTGCACCGCTTCATAGGTTACAAAATCACTGGTATCGGTGGCGAAGTTTTTCGCCATACTCACTTCTTTGATTTGATCCACATTGGCATTCATATTCGCTGCCACGTTGTACATCATAGTTTTACTTACTTGTAGCTTTGTGGCCATCTCAACAAGCTTGTGCTTGATCACTTGATACTTACCAATTGGGCGGCCAAACGCTTCGCGTTCTTTTACATATTTAAAACACTCTTCCAATGCAAGTTCTGATGTGGCATTGGCCATGACTGTTAACATCAAACGCTCACTTTGGAAATTAGCCATAATGGCAAAAAATCCGGTGTTTTCAGCACCTATTAAGTTTTCAACCGGCACTAGGCAATCTTCAAAAAATAACTCGGCGGTATCCGATGCCCACCAGCACATTTTCTTTAAGGTTTTGCCTACCGAAAATCCAGCGGTGCCCTTTTCAATCATTAAAAGACTAATACCACCGTAACCCTCACCACCCGTGCGTACTGCCACCGTATAAAAATCTGCACGCACACCTGATGTGATAAATGTTTTACTGCCATTTACTTTATAAAAGTCTTGCCCATCAACCGTTACTTTTTCAGCACGGGTTTTTATATTGGCCACATCCGAGCCACCGCTTGGCTCTGTAATAGCCAATGCTGCTATTTTATCTCCTGATATTACGCTGGGCACTACTTTGTCTTTTAACGTTTGACTGCCCCATTTAGCGATGGGCGGCAACGCAATATCAAGGGAGCCCAAACTGGCAACCAAACCACCACTGGTGCAGCGCATGATTTCTTCTGAAAAAACCAATTTATGAAACACATCCCCTGGCGTGCCTCCGTATTTTTCATCAAAGCCTAAACCTAAAAAGCCGGCGCCCCCTGCCTTTTTATAAAGCTCACGAGGAAAACCATTCTGCTCTTCCCAGTCGTGAATGTGTGGCAAGATTTCTTTATCAACAAAACGACGCACACTTTGGCGCAACGCTTCATGGGTTTCATCGTAGTATTGAGAGGTAACAGCTGCCGTGGACATGGTCTAAACCTTTTCTATGATCTTATTATAATTTGAGGTCTTGTTTTGTTCTTATCTAAGTCGCTTATAGTGCAAAAATACACAAACCATCTAGTTAAATGTATCAAGTCTCCACTGGGTGACAATGGCGATTTATCTCATGGGATTGACCTTAAATACCTTATCTACTGCATGACGCGCAACGGCCACAATTAAAAACACAGTAAAGTACAAACAAAAAAGCCTTGAATACCATGGGCACTCAAGGCTTGTTCAACCATAAATACATTTACGCCGTTTGTGCTTCTGGCTCAGGCTGATCCAATTCAACTTCCACTAACAACTGACGACCCTTCACTTGATCGCCCTTATTAATATGAACCGCTTTCACAATACCCGCGACATCCGCCTTCATGGCATGCTCCATTTTCATGGCTTCAAGTATGACAAGTGTATCGCCTTTTTGAACTTTTGCGCCTACGCCTGTTAACACATCCACAATCCCGCCATCCATAGATGCTTTAATTTGGCCATTGCCCGCACCATCAGCCGATTGAGCTGGAGCGTGAGTATTGTCTTCTACCATCAGACAACCCTCATGGGTCTCCATATACAATTCGCCATCCGCAGAAAAAATAAACGCCAAGGACTGCTTAATGCCGTTTTTAATATAGATCAGTTTTTTATCTGTAATGTCTAGCAGCGTAAGCTCGATTGATTCATCTGATACATTGACTGAAAAACGTTTTGCAGCTGAATCAATTACATTTACCGCCACACTGTGTTTTTCACCCACATGCTCTAAATCAAACCACGTTGGCGCTTGATTTGAATTGCGCCAAAACATGCGCTCAACATCCTGTGTGTATTTCATAGCCCCTTGCAAATAAAACAACCAAGCCGCAATGGCTTGTTGCTCGGCACTCATTGGGTGCGGACTTAGGGTTTTATCATCATTAAAGTCTTGTTCGATAAAACCTGTGGTGGCACCACCGCTTGCAAATACATCATGTTTTAATATGTTGTATAAAAATCCTCGGTTGCAACGCACACCCAGCAAGTTTAGTTTTTTTAGTGATGCCATCAAACGTCGACGGGCTACATCGCGGTTTTCACCGTAAGCGATCACCTTAGCCAGCATTGGATCATAGAACGGCGTTACTTCTTGCCCTTCTTGGATACCCGCATCCATTCTTAAACCATCATCTTGAGCGTAATCCCAGCTCAAAATTTTACCGGTTTGCGGCATAAAGCCTAACGCTGGGTCCTCTGCATACAATCGTACTTCCATCGCATGCCCTTTAATTGTGACCTCTTCCTGTGTTTTAGGTAAAAGGCCACCCGCTGCAATGATCAGCTGCCAAGCTACCAGGTCTACACCTGTTACCAATTCAGTAACAGGATGCTCCACTTGCAAGCGGGTGTTCATTTCAAGGAAGTAAAAGTTACCCTCGTCGTCCGTTAAAAATTCAACGGTACCAGCACCTACGTAATCACAAGCTTTAGCTGCGTTAACCGCGGCCTCACCCATTTTTTGACGTAAGGCTTCATTAACAAAAGGAGACGGTGCTTCTTCTACTACCTTTTGGTGGCGACGCTGCACTGAACAGTCGCGCTCACCTAAATAAATGCAATTGCCATGACGATCGGCAAAAACTTGAATTTCAATATGACGGGGATTAACCACCGCTTTTTCTAAAATAATTTCATCACTGCCAAATGCATTTAACGCTTCTGATTTGGCTGTTTTTAATTGTGCTAAAAATTCTTCGGCTTTCCAGACCAAACGCATACCGCGCCCACCACCGCCTGCTGTAGCTTTCACCATAATTGGAAAGCCAATTTCTTTGGCTTTTTCCAACAATACATCTTCAGACTGCTCTGCCCCTTCATAACCTGGAATACACGGCACGCCTGCTTCAAGCATTTCGATTTTTGCTAAACGCTTGTTGCCCATTAACTCAATGGCTTTAGGGTCTGGGCCAATAAAGGTGATGCCATTAGCCTGACATTGCGCACAAAATTCCGTATTTTCAGAAAGGAAACCGTAACCTGGGTGAACCGCATTGGCCCCAGTTTGTTTGCAGGCTTCAATGATTTTTTCTACAACCAAGTAACTTTGATTAACTTGTGGGGCACCAATGCAAACGCCCTCATCTGCAAATTGCACATGAGGGGCATCGGCATCCGCTTCACTGTAAACTGCAACGGTTTCATAACCCATGGCTTTTGCTGTCTTCATAACACGAAGTGCAATTTCACCGCGGTTTGCCACTAAAACCTTTGTTATATTAATTTCTTTCGCCATGTTCATTCTCCTATTGCCGTCGGCAATTAAGCCGACGCGTCGGACATTATTCTTATTATAAAAATGTAATTCGTTATCTTAATAAGGGTGTTATTCAGCCCAAGGTGCTGGTTTCTTTTGGACAAATGCCATAGTACCTGCAATACCTTCTTGCCCTTGTACCGCCGCGCTAAACGCTTTGGCTGCATCATCCAATAGGGCTTCAGCTTCGTGATCTGCAGCTTTTAACATTAGTTTTTTAGTGACTGCATTGGCCTGCGGCGCACAATTTTTTACTTGATCCAAAGTTTGGCCAATCAGTCGATCAATCTCATTATCATCAGCAGCATAAAAATGACTAATGCCAAGCTGCACGGATTCTTCACCACCAAAACGGCAACCTAACAACGCCAGACGACGGGCCTGAGTTAAACCAATGCGTTTCACCACAAACGGGGCTATTTGCGCAGGAGGAATACCTAGAGAGGTTTCTGGTAAACCAAACTTAGCAGTGGAAGATGCAATAGCCACATCACTTACACATGCCAAACCAAAACCACCGCCTAATACTGCACCCTCTAAAATGGTAATCACCACCTGAGGGATTTGATTCATTTGAACGATCAGCTCACCGAACTGCTTGTTCAATTCATAATAAGGATCGCTGTCGCTTTTAGCTGCAGCCGCTCGTGCACCAGCCATATCTTTAATATCGCCACCTGCACAGAAGTGACCTCCCTCACCGCGAAGCACAACGGCTCGCACGGACAAGTCAGTTTCTAGCGCACTAAATAATTGCGACAACTCTTTCACCATGGCCAAACTCATGGCGTTACGCACTTGCGGACGATCAAGCGTAATGTTTAACACCCAATCGTTTTTTTCTAAATTAATGCAAGTATAAGCCTGGTCTAACATTTTATTTACCTTTAGGAGTTGCGCGCAAGCGCCCTCCTACAAACACAAATCAGTTTTTAAAAAATGAATTAAAAGCGTTTATCGAGGCAGCTTGTGCAAGACAAAAGTTTGTGAGCTACCGGAACGTGCTTTAGCACTTGAGGATAGCGAACACACTTTTAACCAAGCCCAAGCAACGCAGATAGCTTTTACTTCATTTTTTTAGGAAGAATGTCCATGTACTTACAGATAATGCCCAACATAATTTCATCCGCACCACCGCCAATGGATGCCAAACGGCCATCTCGATAAACTTGAGCAACAGGATTATCCATGGTGAAACCCATGCCACCCCAATATTGCAAGCAGCTGTCAGCCACTTCACGTGTTAAACGACCGCCTTTTAATTTGCACATGGAAGCCAGCTTGGTAACGTCTTGTTTATCCATCATAAGCTCTACACCGCGATACGTTAGTGCGCGCAATGCTTCAACTTCTGTTTGTAATTCAGCCAAACGAAAGTGTATAGATTGATTGTTAATGAGTGGCTGACCAAATGTTTTACGCTCGCGTGTGTATTCAATGGTTTGCTCGATACAGCGATCAAGACCAATTAAAGAACTGGCTGCGCCCCACAAACGCTCTTCTTGAAATTGCAGCATTTGCAACATAAACCCTGTGCCTTCTGCACCAATGCGATAGCGCTGTGGCACACGTACATCATCAAAAAATACAGGTGCCGTATCGCTTGAGCGCATACCAATTTTGTCGATCTTTTCACCTACACTCACACCTGGTGTGTTGGCTGGCACAATGATCAGTGATTTGTTTTTGTGTGGTTTGTCATCACTGGTATTGGCCAGCACACAAAAGAAATCTGCTTGTGTGGAGTTTGTAATCCACATCTTTGATCCATTAATAATGTAATCGTCACCGTCTTTTTTAGCGGTTGTTTTTAGACCTGCCACATCAGAACCGGCTCCGGTTTCAGATACTGCAATGGCTGCAACAAATTCACCTGCAATGGCGGGTTTTAAAAACTCTTCTTTTAATTCGGCACTGCCAAACTTTGAAATAGCCGGTGTGGCCATATCCGTCTGCACACCAATGGCCAATGGCACACCACCACAGTTTGCATAACCAAGGGCTTCAGCTGCATATAAGTGGTAAGAGTAATCTAAACCTAGGCCGCCGTACTTTTCCTCTTTATTAATGCCTAATAAACCAAGGTCGCCCATTTTTTTAAACACTTCATGGGCAGGAAAAGCACCGGCTTTTTCCCACTCGGCAACATTTGGGTTAATTTCGTTTTGTACGAAATTTTTAACGGTTTTATGAAATTCTTTATGTTCGTGTGTAATGATCATTTTTTATTCCTTTGCCTAACTCAAGGCTTACATTCTTTTAATCGCGCACGGGGTGCGCTCCTACAACCTAAAATTTATAAACGTGCAACACCAAATGAATTTGATTGAAGATTACGAGCATCCGCTTCTTTACACATGCTCAAACAAAAGCCCAATACACGGCGAGTGTCTCTAGGATCAATGATTCCGTCATCCCATAATCGAGCTGTACCAAACAAACTTGTGGAACCTGCATCCAGTTTTTGCGCCGTGGCCAGCTCAATGGTGTCGAGCATTTTAGGATCTGGCTCCATGCCCATTTTTTTGTGTTTTTCTTCGGTTACGATGCGTAAAACTTTACCCGCCTGCGCGCCACCCATTACCGCTGTTTTGCTGTTTGGCCATGCAAAAATAAAGCGAGGGTCTAAACCACGACCACACATGGCATAGTTACCTGCACCGTATGAACCGCCTACATTAATACTTAGCTTAGGCACACGAGCATTCGCAACCGCTTGAATCATTTTAGAACCGTGTTTAATAATGCCGTTTTGTTCACTGTCGGTTCCCACCATAAAGCCTGTGGTGTTATGGATAAATAAAAGCGGTGTATTGCTTTGCTCACACAACTGAATGAATTGCGCGGCCTTAGCTGCACCACTTGGGGTAATAGGACCGTTATTACCAATAATGCCCACACTATGGCCTTCAATTTTGATACGGCCACACACGGTTTGCTGGTCAAATTCATTTTTAAAATCTAAAAATTCAGAACCGTCTGCAATGCGTGCCAATATTTCACGTACATCGTATGGTTGCTTGCTATCGGCTGGCACCACACCCAATAACTCATCCGGGCTGTATTTTGGCTGGGCGTATAAATTAGGCTTTAAGACCGTGCTGTCATTTAATTGCTCATTCCAAGGAATGCTTTGCATGATGTCGCGAGCAATACGAATGCCGTCGGAATCGTTTTCAGCCAGGTATTCACCTGTGCCTGCAGTTTGTGCGTGCATTTCGGCGCCGCCAAGTTCTTCGTCGGTTGCAACCTCACCCGTGGCCGCTTTTAAAAGTGGCGGGCCGGCTAAAAACATTTTGGCTTTACCACGCACTAACACTACCCAATCAGACAAACCTGGCTGATAAGCACCGCCCGCAGTTGCATTACCATGCACCACGGTTACTTGCGGTAAACCTTGTGCAGACATACGCGCTTGATTTGCAAATGCACGAGCGCCTTTAACAAATACATCCGTGGCATAATTTAAATTTGCACCACCACTTTCAGACAAACTAACAACGGGTAAATTATTTTCTTGCGCGATCTCTTGCAGACGTAAAGATTTATCCAAACCCGCTGGCGAAATTGTGCCGCCTTTAATGGCGCAGTTATTCACTACAATCATGCAGCGTATGCCTTCAACATAACCAATGCCGGAAATTACACCGCCGCCTGCACCACTGCCGTCTTTATCGTCATACATCTTGTATCCAGCTAGGGCCATCATTTCTAAAAATGGAGTACCTGGATCAAGTAATCGATTTAAACGTTCGCGCGGTAATAATTTTTTGCGTTTAATGAATTTTTCTTTACTGGCTAATTCTTTATCAACCACTTTTTGCTCAACAGCACGAAACTCTTCAATGCATAGTTGCATGGCTTCGCTATTGGTTTTAAACCCTTCACCATGCACATCAATTTGGCTTTCTAATACGCTCATTTATTAGGCCTCTTCTTTTTCTTCAGCGTCTTTCAGCACATCCGGCATCACTGCACGGTGAAAACCGTTATACGCTGTATTATTTTTAGCTTTTGGTAATGGCCACATACGGTTACCAAGGGACGCTGCGCCATCAATGCGCAAAGTAGAACCGCTTACAAACGCACTGCCTTCACTGAACAAAAACGCAACCGCACTGCTCACTTCTGATTCAGTACCCATACGTGAAAGCGGTACCGCTTGTTCTAATTTAGGAATAATGGCTTTAAAGGCACCTTCGTATGTATCCATACCACTGGAGATAATCCAGCCTGGCGCAATGGCGTTTACACGCACACCGGACTGACCCCATTCAAATGCCGCAGTTTTGGTAAAATTCTCCATTCCGGCACGGGCTGCACCTGAATGCCCCATGCCCGGCATACCGCCCCACATGTCTGCAATAATATTGACGATACTGCCGCCGGTTTTAATCATGGACTGAGAGTAGACCTCTCGGGCGAACAAAAAGCCGCCCACTAAATTGGTACGAACAACGGTTTCAAACCCTTTTTGATTAATCGCTGCAAGTGGCGATGGGTATTGCCCACCGGCATTATTGAGCAAACCATAGATTGGTCCGTGGGCTTCTTTAATGGATTTAACAGTGGCTTTAACGGAATCTTCTTCACGGATATCGCAGACAAAATAGCTGGCACTGCCGCCATCTTCAGTGATTTCGGCTTGCACTTTTTGCAGTTTTTCTTCTTTTCGGCCAATCAATACAACATGAGCCCCAAGGCTAGCCAGCTCATGAGCGCAGCAACGACCAATGCCGCTGCCACCGCCAGTTACCACATGGGTTTGGCCTGCAAACAAACCTTCTTTATAGATACTGCTATAACTCATGTTTCGCCCTCTGCCTCTTGTTTGGCCATGCTCTTTACGCTTTTAAGAGCGCCACGCAAAGCATGTTTTTTATTGTTTTTGACTAATACAGTCACACTACCAAGCAAGCGCTTGGTTTACAACACCCAATGTTTCATAAATAATGGCCAAATACTCCAAAGATAAAGAGATCAGCATGGCGGATGCGGTATTAGACGAGCTTATCCAAAGCAACAGAATCACAGATCCGCAAAGTGCAAAAGGCCGCCTCATGCGGGCTGCAGCGCATTTATTTAAAACCAAAGGTTATGAGCGCACCACTGTACGAGAGCTGGGCGCTGCTGTAGGCATTCAATCGGGCAGCTTGTTTCATCACTTTAAGAGCAAAGAAGACATTCTTTTAGGCGTGATGGAAGAAACCATTATCATCAACATGGCGCGCATGCATGAAGCATTAAGCAATGCCGACAATAGCGAAAACAGTTTACTTGCATTGATTCAGTGTGAGCTGGACAGCGTGCACACAGACACCGGCGAAGCCATGAGTGTTTTGGTTTACGAGTGGCGCAGCTTAAAACAAGACAAGCAAAAGTATATTTTACAATTGCGCGATGAATACGAGACATTATGGCTTAACACCATTAAACAAAGCATCGCTGAAGGGAAAATAGATCAAGACCCATTTATTTTACGCCGCTTATTAGCGGGTGCCATTGGCTGGACCACTACATGGTATCGCCCAGACGGGGATCTAAGCTTAGAAGCACTGGCCAAACAAACATTGAAACTGGCCATTAAATAAACAGTCAAACCTACCTATAAAAAAGGGGAGCCCTCCCCTTTTACTGCTTTTTATACCATTTAAAAAACTGAGTTATTGTTTTACATCATGGTTATTTTCCTTACCTAAAAATAAGTAGCTTTGCGCCAGAAACTTGATTTAGGTCACCTGTGTTTTTTTATTTTTTCCTACTATGCAGAAAAACCCAAGGGCACTTCTAAGGAAAACCCATGCTTAAAAAACTAAACCGCTCCGCTTTACTTTTATCTTCTGCTATCGCACTTAGCGCGCCGACTATGGCATATGAAGCTGGCGATGTATTAATGCGCGTCGGTACTGCGACCGTAACGCCTGAATCAACATCTGACGGCATCGATCAAGATGCAACTCTAAAAGTATCTGCTGATGATAATACTCAAATGGGTATTTCTGGCACTTACATGATCACCAACAAAATTGGTGTTGAAGTATTAGGCGCGACACCTTTCACCCATAAAATCTCTGGCAAAGGTGGCTTAGAGGGCGTTAATGTTGGTGAAGTAAAACACCTGCCACCAACAGTCAGCGCCCAGTATTACCTTATGGATAGCACAAGTGCTTTACAACCTTATGTGGGTGCTGGTTTGAACATCACTGTATTCTTTGATGAAGAAGTGGACTCAGATCTTAGCGCTAACTACCAAACACTATCTTTAGATGAATCAGTTGGCCTTGCTGTGCAAGCTGGCATTGACTACACAATCAACGAAAAAATGTTTGTAAACGCATCTGCCATGTACGCAAAAATTGGTACTACAGCCACACTAGAGGGCACTGCGGGCAAACTAACTGTTGATTACGATCTAGACCCAATGGTCTACCGCGTAAACTTCGGTTATAAGTTTTAATACATCACGATAAGTTACAACACCCTCAATATTTGCCCACATTTATGTGGGCTTTTTTGTTTGTCTCTCTAGTTGAGCATTGATAAAATTCGGCAACCATCTTTGCTTTGAGCTTCACATGAAACAAGCGCTATCCCTATTCTTGCAGTTTTTCATCCTTGGCTGCACCAGCTTTGGCGGCCCAGCTGCCCACCTTGGCTATTTTAGAAAAACCTTTGTTGAAGATAAAAAATGGCTTACAGACGAGCATTACGCTCAACTAGTGGCCCTAAGCCAGTTTTTACCCGGACCAGGCTCTAGCCAAGTGGGCTTTGCCATTGGTTTACACAGATTGGGGTTATTAGGTGGCATATTAGCTTTTATCGCCTTCACCCTTCCCTCATTTTTATTGATGCTGGCGTTTGCCACTGGCCTTAGCAGCATTACCGGTACAGATATCAGCCAAAACCTGATTCATAGTTTTAAGTTATTAGCGGTTATTGTGGTTTTAGACGCCACCATTAGCATGGGTAAAAATTTCTGCTCTGAAAAACGCACTCAAGTTATTGCAGTTTTAACCGCCTGTTTTATTTTGTTAAGCCCTGTGCCTTTTAGCCAAATCATGTGCATTGCCATTGCGGCCATTGTGGGTGGCTTTATGTTTAAAAGCTCGCCGCCAGAAAACAGTAAAAGCGCGCCCCTACAACTGACCCCTTGGCAGAAGTTTGCACAGCCACTTTTGTTTTTAACGGTATTTATTTTATGCCTATTAGGCCTCACTCCGTTAGGGCAAATATTCAACGATAGCTTTATAGCCGGTAGCCTAGTATTTGGTGGTGGGCACGTAGTCTTGCCACTACTGCAAGAATATTTTGTGGATTCAGTAGGTCAGCAGAATTTTATTAGTGGTTATGCCGCGGCTCAAGCGATCCCTGGCCCCATGTTCACCTTTGCTACTTTTTTAGGTGCACTGAGTCATGAATCTGCACTGATCGGCGCAACGCTCGCAACCGCAGGCATATTTTTACCTGGGTTTTTATTGGTTTTAATGTTTCACAAACATTGGCAAGCATTAGCAAGCAAACCTAGCATAAGCGCTATAGTAAAAGGCATTAACGCGGCGGTGATTGGACTACTGGCTGCCACACTTTACGACCCGATATTTACATCAAGTGTAGCGGGCAACATAGACCTAGTATTGATTATTATAGGCTTCACGCTTTTACGAGTGTTTAACTTAAGCGTTTTAAAGTTAATATTTTTGTTTATTATTCAGGCGCTATTGATTACTTTTATTTAACTTTCATTAACAGCACAAAAGTTCTCATCAAAAAAAGGCTAGGCAAGCATAGCTTGCCTAGCCAACACCTTAACTTTTCACCATTTTTGATACCAAATTAATTGATAAATCTTGCGGGTATATCTTTAAATCTACGTGCGAGCTATCCCCTACCTCAACATCAATGTCCACTGTATTGGTATTTTGCAACTTGATCTCCATTCGACCGTCAGGCAAAAACACAATAGGCCCATAAAGGTTTATGGTTAATGGCAAGCTATGCATATTCGTTTCCATTTCGCCTAAAATTGGCGCCGTAGGAACCAGACCTGGTGCATCTAAATAGACCTGCATGATACTTTCAAATACCGCAGAGCCAGGCTCATTACCTTCGCCATTATCATAATTTTCATCCCAAGAGATATAACCAATCGCCGGTAGACTTTCACCCGTATCAGGGTCGTAGCGTCCCCGCATACGCATTATTTGCGGGCCAGTTGGCGCAACAATTGAGATCCATAAAATAGCCTCGGTATACATGGTAACGGATGTGGTCATTAATGCCTGACTGTGTAATTCCACAGGAATTCGCACACCTGCTTGCAACTCTTCAAACAAGCCAATTTCTGTGGGCAGATAACCACTCACATAAATAGACTTTTTATCTGTCGCACAATCTTGCTCATCAACATTAACAGCGCAGCCCATTTTTGCTTTTTTAATCAAGCCACCAAAGCCGGCAATACTTAGCTTTGATGCGTTTTCTATTATCGAACTCTGTGTTGAATCCTGAATGCTTTCATTGTCATCCAATAGGAAATTGCGATTCACATCCACCACTGGTAATTTACTTAAAGGATTAAATACCTTTTGATTTTCTGGAGCTTTGGCTTTAAACGGCATAACTAAAGGGCCGCTGCCTTCATGAGAATTTTCTGAGGTCAATGTTAATGGAATTGTTCTTAGTGGCAGTCCAGTGGCACTGCACAACACTAAGTCCTGCCCATCACACTCTGAATCAAGGTTAGAGTTTAAAACCGTTTGATAAAGTTTTTTCTCATCCCAAGGCACTATAGGCTCAAAACTGATTCGACTGCCATCGTAGTGGATATTGCCATCAACCGGTTTTACACACATTCCGCTTTCTGGGTCTATTTCCTCCACTCTGATTGAGCCTTTTTGTTCTAATGAAGCATCAATATTATCGCCACATTGTGTACCCAGTTTGAAGGTAGTGGTATCCATCAATTGATTAAAGGTTATATAAATAGCGCGATTAGCCGGATGTTTAAAAATCGTGAACTGATCGTCTGTATCTTTGCCACCCTCACATCGGCCCGCAACATTATTCACCAGGTCCATGGCTGTTAATTTACAGTTATAACCTGGGTGAATAGAGCCCACTAATGGCGCCGCTAAACGTGTTTGAGAAAAGCTTAAGGTTGAAAACGTTTTAGAAAATGCCGCTGTTATAGTATTACCCGCCATATCTTTAACATCAGAACCCACTGAGATCATGTATTGCGAATCAAAATCTAAAGACTGATTTGGCTTGATAATCACAGAGGTGCCATCATGACTCACGGCCACTGCTACCGTTTCAATACTTTCACCTAGTTTACTGAGCGTTATTTGCTCGCTGAGATTTTCTGGCTGCAAGGGTTCGGTAAATATCAGCATCAATGGATCAGCAGCATCCACACGGTCAATGATATCGCCAGGCAGCCAGGTTTGAAGCTCAGGTGGAATTTCATCAATCACTTTGGCGGGTGCATTATCTTGATCGGCATAAGCTTCTAAGAAAAAAGACACCAAGCCATTTGCTTTCTCAACCCCAAGCAGTACGGGATTAATTTCTCCTAACGTATCGACAATTAACACGCCATTTTCGGTCATACCGATACCAAACAAATCAATGTGCAATACGTCTTGGCTTAAGCCACCATTGGCTCTTGGGTCTTGGGCACTCATGGAAACATCCAGTACCATTTTTACTAACTTTGGTGCATTGTCATCATCGGTATAACTGTTTTTGATCATGTAACCTGTGGCATCAGTAATCAGCGTCAGGTAAATTTCACCGGTATCAAATCCTGCAGGTACTTTTCCTCCTATATTCACCGGCATTTTTGAGCCTTTAATTACCGCGCCACGTCGAATAACAAATGGCACCGCATCTGGAAAGTTAGGAATAAACCCAAGCTCTGTATAATAATTTGCTTGAGCGTAGCTAATAACATCACCCATGAGTGTTGAATTAACAGGTACCGTATTTCGGTCGAGCCCTGAAAGCGGCGACACGTTTACATCAGGTTCGCCAAATATTTTTTGCACCAGTAGGCTTCTGGGCTGACTGTCTTGTGGCGTATATTTTTTAGAAGCATAAATTCCCGTATTTAAATTCATACCGGATCGCGCTTTTATGGATTCATTCAAACTTAACGTATATTGAACACCGGGTTTTAAATCTTCCTCTGGGTCAAAAATAATATAACTGTCTTTTACTAAAAGTTTACCGGCAACACTTTGTGTCTGCCCCGCCTCTGTAAAACTAAAGCTATCACCTAATATCACCGTAGAGACATCTAACTTTTGATTAAAGGTTAGGTGAAGCACTGAAAAATCCATAAAGGGTAAATCTGAGCTTGGAAATTCTCTTATGACTCCAAACGCATATGGATTAACCTCACCGTCTCTGGCTTCACGGCCACTGCCTGATACACCTACTGTGGTAAAACGAATATCCCTAGCATCTTCAATCACGCCTATCTCACTGTTCACCCCAGCATACTTAACCGTATAGCGCTCTCCTGCCAATAGGGTTTCTTCAGGTTTAAATACAAGCCCTGCATCATTACCGTTTTGCGCTGACACACTGCCATTTATTTCCTTGCCATCCTCATCTAAAACAACAAAATGACTTTGCAAATATTCATCATTAATTTCATGGGTAAACATTAAAGAGATAGACGTTTTAACACTGACATTTTGCTGCCCATCAAATGGATAGCTATACACCATATAAGCCCGCTGCCAAGGTGAAAAGTCTACGTTTTGGTCCTCTTCGACTTCACTGCAAGCAGATAAAATAAAAAAGAACGCGATACAAAGAAGTGAGTTAATAACTTTCATGTAGGCCTCCATTTAAAACATCATTGAAAATGACAGGCTGGCCACATGCGCATCACCACTGGCCGTTATGGTTTCATAGACCGCGCCATTACTAACCAGATCAAAATCACGCTCCACTAGGGAATGATATTGATAAGCCAAATCTATCTTTAAAGGGAAGGCTAAATAGTTAGTTTCTGTATACAGCTTGCTTAAACCCACTGCGGCTATGGCACGATCCGTATCAAATAAATTCACGTCCTCAGATTGAGTCGTCGTAAGTGGTGACGCTTCGAAACTCAAACCGGAATGCAGTGTGATGCTTTCACTAAATGCATATTGAAGCCCTAAGCGCGGTATCAAGGTATTTTCAAATTTCAGACCTGCTTGGTCTTTAATGGTATCGGTTGTTAACTCCGAGGTTAAGTCTGACCAATTTTGGTGTTCCAAAGTTAGTGCTACATTTAATTGCTGCGTTAATTGATAACGGGCACCTAATGAAATAATCATGGGCTGATAAGCATCTAGGGTAGAAACCACAAGTGGTAGACCCGGCTCAGAAACCGTTCCTGGAATCACTGCATTGGCATCCACCGTTGTTTGCGTATTACTTGAACCTCGATATGAAAACGCAACATCTAAGCCTTGCCACATGCAATTTTTAGTATCAGCGCATAACATGTCTTGAAGCCCAAAATACATACCAAATAAAGGAATCAATACTGGCTCAGCACTGACACTCAGCTCTTCATTACTTGTATTCCCCGCTAAATCGGTTTCCAGTCTCATAGTGGCATCAGCATGCAATGTAATGCGCACGCCTGCGCCCACATGAATGCCAGGCATCACATTTACAGCCCCTGAAAGTGATAAAAACAATGGCTTTTGCCCGTATTGCATAAACTGCCCTTCTTCTGAGCTGTTTGATTCAAACGCAAGCATTTCTAAACCATACTTTTCGACGCCTGCCATAAGCGCTAAATAAACGGGGGTTTTAAACTTGGTTAAACTGGAAAGATTGGTTTTCATGCCAAACAAAACGGTTTCTGTTTGTTCGGATTCCAAAACACGCCCCGTTCTAGTGGGAGGGTTTGCACCACCTTTGGAGGCCACCTCTAAGCTGGGTGTCACTTGTAATGCGCCCACTGTTAGCTCCCCTCTCGGATTCAAAGCTAAACTGGCTGGATTGTAATAAGCTGCTGAGACTTGCTCACTGAATAAACTGTAAGCTTGAGCCGTTGCGATATCTTGCGGAAGCAAACCAAAGGTTGTTGCTAGGTTGCCCATACTGGCTCCGGCGCTTATGGAAAAACCCATAGAGAGAGGAACCATTAAAAAATGAAAGTAAGATTTCAAACGATCAAACATATAAACCACCTTTTTTATTATTATCTAAGGGCGGCTTTTAGCTTTACGGTTAACTAGGCTTGAGCACCTGTCGCCACATGACTACAGTAAACAGACGCTATAATAGAAACACCACCCTATGGGCAGTGTATTGGGATTTATTACTTATTCATTGGCATGGCTGACAGGGTCACAAGGCATTTGAGTCAATCCCTTGGCCTCGGCGTGTTTATTTTTATTTCGATATTCCAGTGGGGTCAGGCCGGTCCAGCGTTTAAATGCTCGATAAAAGGTACTTGGCTCAGAAAAACCTGTTAGATACACAATTTCATCCATGGGCTCATCGGTTTTAACCAATAAACGTTTGGATAAATGACTTCGATAATCAGATAACAGTGTATTAAAACTGGTTTGGGCTGAGCTCAAAACACTGCGTAAATTACGAGCTGTCATGCCCATTTTTTTTGCAACCACATCTAATGTAACTTCTTGCGACTCTAATAATTCAGCGATGATGTTTTTTACATTTTGCACCAAATCTTGCTGAGCCAGCTTTTCCATATGCTGATCAGCCAACTGCTCATGCAATGACAGTAACTCTGGTTCATACCTTGAGGGTTGAGAAAGCACGCTGCCATCAAAATGAATTGCGTTATGCTGCTTAGAAAAATTCACCTTACATTTAAACACTCTTTCATATTCGCGAGCTGCCTGCGGCTTTGAAATGGTTAAGTCTATTTCTATTGGTTTAAATTTTTTCTCGGTGATGGATTCAAAAAATCGAGACATGCCACACATAACACACACGACAAAATGATGATTAAGGTTACTGCCTAGACGTGTATCCACCACTAAACGGCTATCTGACTCTTCATTCACCAAATAGGCTTGCGCCACATCTGATAACAATCTCTGGTAGTTAAGCGCACGGATTAAACCATCACCAAAGGTTTGACTGCTTAAAAAAAGGTATTCGAGCACTTGGCCACGATACAAAGGAAGGTGTTCAGCCACGTGTAGGCCAATGCAAGGATCATTTGTTATTTCTTCTGCAGCGTGCCAAAACGCTCGGTTTGCATCATGCTTAAAACGCTTGGACTTATCCTGAAGTTTTTTAGCCGTAAATCCATACTGATTATATATAACTTCCGCATCTAGCCCCATATTGGTCAGGGCGCCATGCACAAGTTGCAATAAAATACTTGAATCCTTCATCGTATTTTTATATTTACCTTCACTAAAATACTTAAGATAGTCATTATTCTAAATGACTCCGATGTAAAATCTGGCCATTTATATAATTTAACCGCTGTCGCCATTAAAAACAGAAACTAACACTATCAACTTGGTGCAGATGTCTTAGCTAGATCAACTAACAAAGCTTCTTCAATTAAATTTTCTTTACAAAAGTTACCACGTGTCAAACGAGAAGTTAACATCTCTTTACCCAATAATTTCTGAGTTATTTCCTGCGTATCACTTCCCGTTTCTTTCATGCTCTGGGCTTCTTCACATAACTCGAGAATGTAACTCAGCTTATCTTGCAACGCCTCTTTACCGTCCTCTATTACCCCTGCGTGAGGGCAAAATACAGTTTGAAAACTTAACGTCAGGACCTTTTTTAAACTATCAATCAACTGCTGTAAATTTTCATCAATGCGCAGCATTTTGAGTTTACGGGAAATATATAAATCGCCACTAAACAAGTATTTCTGCTCTGGTAAAAAGAATACGGTTAAATCTTTTGCATGACCCGGGGTGTGCACCGGTACGACGATACTGCCATCACTTAATGTTTCTTGTGCATCCAGTACCTGAGTTTTCACAGGTAATGGGCTGCCCCATACCATTTTTTGTAATAACGGGGTTTTATAACCTTTTTCTAGTTTTTCCTGACCTTGTATTGGGGCCTTCGGCAAGATAGAAAATTTCTCTGCGATACGTTGCGCATTACCACTGTGATCTTCATGATGGTGTGTGAGCAATAGTTGCCGAACAGGGCTTTCATCTAAAAAGTCTTGCAGGTGTTTCCATTGATTACTTGGCCCAGCGTCAATCAGAGTATCCCCTAATCGATAAACAATAAACTGAGTATTAATACCCTGATTTACACGGCCGACCTTAATACCTTTAACGCCTTCGAACTGATAATGCTTACGGATAGACATATAAAACCAATGTGAATGAAACGATTTTTAGTGTGGCCATTTTAAACACTAAGGCAATTACCAGATAAACCGAATATACTGGGAAATTACACCAAACCAGAAAAAGACAGATATATGAGTAGCACCACCTGCCCTTTGTGTCGGCAAGAGAACAACTGCACGTCAAACCATGCCTGCTGGTGCATGAAAGAAAGCGTGCCTAAAGCCCTTATCCAACAAGCCCGAGACAAAGGCATTGACGAGCAATGCATTTGTCAAAGCTGCATAACGTCGTTTAAAGAAAAACAAAAAACAGCCAAGCCCAATCAATAATAAAAAAGCCCCAGCCTAATTTCTTAAGCAAGGGCTTCAATCGATTATTCGTTTTTCTTAAGCGCTTACCAAGGCCTCATCTTTTAATGGCGCCCATATAACTGGCCCACCTTGATCCGCCAGCGCCATAAAACTATCTTCAAGAATGTCTCTACGCACTTTTAATGTGGGTGTAATCAAACCCGATTCCACCGTCCACATCATTTGCGTTAGAACTAAACAATCCATTCGTTCATGGTGCTCTATTTTTCGATTGACCGTTGCAAGGTGCGCTTCTATTTGCTGCTGTACTTCAGTTTTATCTGCAGCCCTTGCTGTATCTGACAGTTCTAAAATTGCCAAAGGTTGATCACGACCGGAGCCAGTCACACACGCTTGCTCGATAAATAAATGCGCCGTTAATAATGCCTCAATTGGCGCTGGTGCAATGTATTTACCTTTTGTAGTTTTAAACAGCTCTTTTAATCGGCCTGTGATAAACAAAAAGCCATCTTCATCAATACGGCCTTTATCACCAGTACGGTAAAAGCCATCCATAAACGCTTCTGCGGTTTTCTCAGGCTCTTTATAGTAACCCTGCATCAGTGCTGGGCTTTTAAATAGAATCTCACCCTCTTCACTGATTTTTAATTCGTTTTGTCGATACGGTTTGCCCACTGCGCCTACGCAATTCTCTTGAGCCGTAGAAACCGTGCCATAACATAGGTTTTCTGTCATGCCGTAGCCTTCTACCACTAAAATACCTAATTTGTTAAACCAAGATAACAACGCCTTAGGCATAGGTGACGCACCACAACCACTGATACGGGCTTTATCTAATCCCAAACCTTTTTGAATTTTTTTCTTAATGAAATTCCCTAACAAAGGAATACTTAATAGACGATCGAGTTTTTCCTGACCACCCACCTTCACTAAAATGCCTTCTTGGAATTTCGCCCATAAACGTGGCACAGCAAAAAACAATGTGGGCTTAACACTTGCCATATTTTCGCCAAAGGTGTCTAGAGACTCCACAAACGAAACCGTGGCCCAAGAATAAAAGCTGGTGCCTTCAACCAATACACGCTCTGCAACGTGAGCTAAAGGTAAAAATGAGATAGAACGCTCACTGCTGGTAATACCAATGTGATCCACAATGTTATTGGCCGCAAATGCGAAAGAAGAATAGGTATGCACTGCACCTTTTGGTGAACCCGTAGTGCCAGATGTATAAGCAATGGTCATCATGTCATCCATTGCAGGTTCATCTATCACAAAATCGGCTGCAGCATCTTTTGCAACTAGTGAATTCCAAGTGTAGTGGCTTGGGCCTGAGTAATAAGGAAAGCTAATGGTTGGAAAGTTATCAGGGATGCTGGCAATTACATCATCGTCGTTATCGTGTTTGCCCACGAATAGCAGTTTGGCTTCGCTGTGCTCTAAAACGTAATGAACATTTGTTTTTGATTGACCTGGATATAACGGCACAGACACCGCGCCAAGCATCATAATGGCTAGATCTGACATAATCCATTCGGCGCAATTCTTTGACCAAATGGCGACTTTATCGCCTTTATTGATGCCTAAGGACGCAAGCTGAGCAGCCATATTCCGGGCTTTTTGCTCTACTTGTTTCCAGCTGTATTCTTGATATTCGCCATTGATTGGCTGGCGTAAATAAACGGTATTGGGTTGTTGTTGAACCGCTGCTTGGAAAGCAGCCAATGGCGTTAGCATATCTTACCTTCTTATTTTTTGTTTTTATTTTGGTTGAAGCGCACCTATAGCCATCCCACTAAATCATAAGCGGATTTTATTGTCTATGTGCTAGATCGTTAAACCAGACGATGCGCGCAACCGGTCCAATTCCGAATTCTGTGCCCATAATTGGACACAAAGTGCTGCAAGGGCCCATGGCTTTGTGTATGCTTTTATATCCACTAAGAAAAATAAACATGCGAATAGTGGCTGTATTTGGGGGTTTTATTGCCTATATATATGCCTACTGCCACTTAGAAGTACTATAAAAATAAATAGGTAACCCATGGGTGCATTAGAATTTTCCATCCCCTGCCATTATGTTACAGCGGCCTTACGTGGCCCTAAACAGCAAGGCTTGGATGTTAATGCGTTATTACAAAGCGCAGGTATTTTGCCTGATGTTTTAGCGGAACCCATGTCTAGGGTAACCGCTAGCCAGTATGCCGCCTTAGTGAAAAGCATTTGGCTTGAAATGCAGGATGAGTACATGGGCCTAGGGCAAGAACCTAGCCCGTTAGGCTCGTTTGCCATGATGTGTCACGCCATTATTCACTGCCCTACATTAGAAAAAGCCTTTCGACGCGCCTACCGTTTTTATGGTCTATTTTTACACCTGCCTGAAATCACCCTAGAAGTGGATGAGCAGTACGCCACTATTAAGGTGGACGACAGCAAACTTAACGACCCTGATCGTTTTTTAATCGAATCATTATTGGTTATCTGGCATCGCTTTGGCAGCTGGTTAATTGGCCGCCGCATCAATGTGGTTGAAGCACACTTCAACTTTGCTCCGCCCACTATGGCCAACGAATACAAACGCATATTCAGCTGCGATATTCATTTTAATGCGCCATTCACAGGCTTACGCTTCCCTGTTAAATTTTTACAAGAACGCTTAGTACAAAATGAAACCACTTTAAGAAATTTTTTGATTCACAGCCCTGCTGATTTGTTAGCACGGCCCGATGAAGGCAACTCTTTGGTTGCGCAAATTCGACACATCATTGGTGATGATTTATCTCAGGAACTGCCCAACTTTGAAGATGTGGCCAGTTCACTGCATACCAGCCCGCAAACCTTACGCCGCCGATTAAAAGAAGAAGGTTTAACCTATCAAGAGTTAAAAGACCAAATGCGCCGAGATACTGCGCTATTTTATTTGGAACGGGGTGATTTAAGCATTCAAGAAGTGGCTGAAAAATTAGGCTTTTCCGAGCCCAGCACCTTTCATAGAGCCTTTAAAAAATGGACAGGCATGACCCCTGGCGCATATCGCCAAGGTGAAGATCTTCATGCTATGCACAAGGTATAGATCCATGAGCAACTCACGAAAAAGATTAAACCCAGAACAACGCAAACAACAACTATTAGACGCCGCGATCATTGTATTTGCTCGCAGAGGCATTGGCCGCGCTGCTCATGCCGATATTGCAGAAGAAACCTCCGTCTCTGTACCCACTGTATTCAATTACTTTAAAACCCGAGAGGATTTAGTTGATGCGGTGCTGACCCATGTGGAAGATTTTTTCATTGAAACCGCAAAAGAGTTTCATCATACCGAACACGCATTAGACGACCCTTTAAAAACCATAATGGCCCACTCATTTAATTTTTTAAAGCTGGCGAATGACAATCCAAATATTGTGAAAATCTGGCTAGAATGGGGAGCATCAGTACGGGATGACAGCTGGCCACGATTCATGGAATTCCAAGCTAAGATCATTGAGATTATCGCACCGACCATTCAAGCAGGTTTAGACATAGGCCAGATGAACAGCCAGTTAAGCGCTGAAGAACTCGGCCAAATATTATTAGGGCAGTCTCACCCTGTCACCCTGTGCAGCTTCGCCCCCAATCAACCCATCAGTGATATGGTGCGTTTCGTCCAGCTGGGTATGTTCGCTCTATTGGGTATTGATCAAAACAAGCAAATATAACTATGGTATAAATTCTTATCCAACTGGGTATGTTCGCTCTATTAGGCATCGATCAAAACAAGCAAATATAGATTAAATTTAAACAGCCGCGCAGTGAGGCAGGCTACACTGCGGGCACTTAACAAGGCACACTTACAATCAATATTCGGTATTAGGAATCCCATGAAAGACACATTGGCAGAGCTAGTAGAGGTTAAGCAGAGCCTAGTTCACGGCAAAGGCTTATTTGCCAAACAAAGCATCAAAAAAGACACCGTAATAGGCACCCTTGAAGGCAAGCCCACTAAACGCGACGGTGAGCATGTTTTATGGATGAACGATGGCAAAGACAAATTCAAGGTAGAAAACGACCTTAAATTCATCAACCACGGCAAACAAGCCAATGTGGCTTATTATGATGATTACACCGTTGTTGCGCTAAAAGCCATTAAACAAGGGGCCGAGCTACTGCATGATTACGGCGATGACTGGGATTAAACCCCATTATCTCCATACACTAATAGGCATTTGAGTCACACTTGTGCGCTGAATATTTGCCCCAGTTCACAGCTGCTCACTTTAAATCATGTATAAATATCAGCCAGCGCAATAACCCTGTATATTGCGCTGTTCAATATCATTAATCCGTTACACTGCCTCATGCCTGCACCGCTATCACTACAGCAGCTTCGCTTGCCTTTATTCTGGCAAATATTAATGGCCATGACCCTATTGGTCAGTCTGACCATTGGTATCTTGTGGGGTTACCTAGGCGCTAATTTTAATCATCTGCTGCAACAACAAAACCAAGCATTCGCCAATACCATAAGCGAACAGCTGGCCAACAGTGCCGCTGAAATGCTTATGGCGGATGATCAACTGGCCATAAGCGCCATGTTAGAAAACCTAACCAATAACGACAGCAACATTGAATACCTAGCTATTTATAACGAAAACAACACGCTTGTCAGCCAAGCTGGCGCCCTGCAAACCCAAATTGAAGCCACTGGTGTGAGCCAAAACGTCTTTCGCAGCGAAATACGCTTTCAGCAAGTTAACGCCGGGTACCTAGAGTTAAAGCTTAATAATCAAAAAATTCTTCAATCCCTTAAAAGCGCACGAACCACCACAGGTATTATTGCTTCTGTATTAGCACTTGTGGCGTTAATCATGTCTATATTAATGGCTAAAACCCTGACTGCCCCGCTTAAACGTCTACAAAAGGCTGTGGGCACTGTGGCCCTTGGAGAGTTAAACCCTAAGCTGCCAAAAAGCAAAAATGATGAGGTAGGCGATTTAATCTTCAGTATCGATAAAATGCTGCAAGGCTTAAGGGACAAAGTTTCCATAGAGAAAAAATTCAGCACATATATATCCAAAGACATCGCCAAGGATATTTTATCTGACCTAAGCGGACAGAAAAAACCTTTGCGCCCTGTTTACGGCTCGGTGTTATTTGTTGATATTGTTGGCTTTACACAAATGTGTGAAGAGCAATCACCAGAGGACATCGCAGACATACTCAATGAATATTATTTCCTACTGCATCAAGCGGCTAAAATGTACCGAGGCAGCGTGGACAATTACATAGGTGACGGCGCCATGTTAACGTTTGGCGTACACAAACAAGACCACAAGCACTCTATTAACGGCATTTGCGCCGGGCAAATATTTTTACGCTTAGCACAGCAAATGAATCAACAGCGCGAAAGCAAAGGTAAAAAACAGCTATCATTTCGCCTAGGATTGCATTGCGGCGAAATGTTAGCCGGCACCATAGGCTCTGATGAACGCATGCAATTCACCATCAGTGGCGATACCGTGAACATGGCGGCACGCTTATGCGATAAAGCCAGCCCTGATAAATTATTAATCAGCCATAACATTTATCAGCACCCTGCTAGCCAAGATTTAATTTTAACCGAACCAGCACAAACTCTTGCCATCAAAGGTAAAGCCCTGTCGATTACAGCTCATCACATCAGAGGTTTAGCCCCTAAATTTAACCGTTTATTAATGCAGCAAGAAACTGAAATCAAGGACTTAAAACACCATGCTTAAGTCTTTTTTTTATGCTGCCCTGCTCTTTCTAACCGCCTGCAGTAGCTTACCCAATACAATTTGGTATCAAGATACTGAAGAGCTAATCGATCAGCATCAATATAAAAAAGCACTAGAACAAATCAAAGCAGATATGCCTTTTGATCAAGCATTCTATAAAATCACACAAAATAGAGCCGAACGCTACCGCAATCAAAAAGTGGCACAGCTGCGTCGATTGATCCAAGAAAAACAATGGGGTGTAGCAAAAAACACGCTTATTAATTTGGCCCTATCACAGCCAGAACACAAGAATTGGAAAGTCATTGAAGACAAGCTAACTGCAAGTAAAACTGAAGAGTATCGAATTTTAAATACCGAGCTTTCTTTAAAAAAGGCCACCCTTTTAAACAGTAAAATTAAGATGGCGCAATTCCATCAGCGCAGCGTCACCGGCCCAATAAACTGGCAAAAAAATGAAAGCCTATTAGCCGATGAAAAACTGATCTTGGCCGAAGAACTATTAACCTTATCAACACTTGCTATTAACCAGCAAGATTATCGACGTGCACAAAACACCTACGCAAAAGCCATTGAATTCAATCACGAACTAAAACAAGCCCACCTAACTGAGCAAATTAATCAAGGGCTGAGCCACAGCAACAGAGTTGCTATAAATAAAAAACAAAAACAATTATTAATTAAGCTCAATAAAGCCATCCAGTCACTGGATTTCAAAACCATAGACCACTACCAAAAGATTTTATCTAAAGCGCCTTTTAGCGGTAAAAAAGTCAAAAAGAGCCTAAACAAGGCCAAAAAACTGCGTCAAAAAACAGCCCTGAAAAAAAGCCGATTGGCCGACACCCTTTACCGACAACGTAAAATAAAAGAAGCCATAAAACTTTGGAAAAACGCTAAATTTTTGGACCCAGAGTTAATTGAAATCAATGATAAGCTAGCCCGTTCGATTAAGGTTCAAAAGAAGCTGCAACAGCTGAGCCGCCATTAAAGTCATCCTTATTACCGCCCTTTCAGTTTTAACAGTCTAAAGACGCCAGCCACCGGCCATTTGTTGGCAATATGCCTCGGGCACTCCTAAACTTTAAGCACCTGCCTAATGATCTTTAGGCGCTTATTGTCACACATGGGGGTAATCACGGATGACACCATTCACTCTTGATCCTTGCACATTAGTTGCTGAAAAAGCCCCAGAGCTGCGCGCTCAAATCAACCAGCTTTATCTATGCGATGAACAGGATTACCTGCAAGATTTAATCGAAACCTTCCCTGAAGCACTGGATGAAACGTTTACAGAAAATGTGGCCGAACTCATTGGCACCATGAGGGAACAAAGCAGCCAATCCATATTGCATAAATTGCTACAGGAATATGACTTAAGCACAGATGAAGGCATTACCCTAATGTGCTTAGCGGAAGCGTTAATTCGTGTTCCAGATACCGCAACCGCCAACGATTTATTAGTCGACAAACTGTCTGAACGTGGCTGGCAACACCATGTCAATAAAAGTGATTCGTTTTGGGTAAACGCAGCCAGCTGGGGATTAGCCCTGAGTGGCAAAATGCTCAAACCTAAAAAGCCACACCCCAGCGATGCCATAAATGGACTAGTAAACAAACTAACACTAGGCATTACCCGCGAAGCGGTTGGCCGTGCTATTCGTTTTATGGGCGAGCAGTTTATTTTTGCTCAAACCATCGAAGAAGCCATTGAGCAAGCTAAACACCTAGACAGCAAACAGCAGTGTTGCTCGTTTGACATGCTAGGGGAAGAAGCCTTAACACAGGACGACGCTGATCATTATTATCATGCGTATATGCACGCCCTAGAGGTCGTGGCGCAAGGTAACAGCCGCAAACTTAAACTCCATGACAATATATCCATAAAGCTGTCTGCCCTACACCCTAGGTATGAGCCAAGCCAACAACACAAAGTCCTACCGATTTTAGTTACAAAATTATTAGAGCTTGCCAAAAGAGCCAAGCAATTAAACGTGCCTATTACGCTTGATGCGGAAGAACAGTTCAGGCTAGACATTTCTTTACAGGTGTTTGAATCGGTTTTAAGTCATCAAGATTTAGCAAACTGGGGGCAGTTTGGCATTGTTGTGCAAGCCTACGGCAAACGCGCACAAGCCACATTGCATTGGCTATATTGCTTGGCTGAAAAACAACAAAAACACATACCCGTACGATTAGTAAAAGGCGCCTACTGGGACAGCGAAATTAAATGGGCTCAGCAGCAAGGCCTAAAGGAATATCCGGTATTTACACAAAAGGCCAGCACAGATTTAAACTACATGAGCTGTGCTAGGTTTTTATTACACAACAACCAACATTGGCTTAACCCAAAATTTGCCACTCACAATGCCTTTACAGTGCAATACATCTTAAGCCTAAAAAGCACCGTCATATTTGAATTTCAGCGACTACAAGGCATGGGCGAAGCGTTATACGATAAAATAAATGAACGTCACAGCATACCGTGCCGCATTTATTCACCGGTCGGACAGCACCGTCAATTATTACCCTACCTTGTTCGTAGGCTCATTGAGAACGGAGCAAATAGCTCGTTTGTTTTTCAGGTACAAGACCCGCAAGTACCTTTGCACCTTTTGACAGAACACCCTGCCGATTATTTAATCGCATCATCTATTTTAAACCCCAATGTGCCTTTGCCTGCTGATATCTTTGTTGATTACCCCAATAGCCCAGGGCTTGAACTGCAAAATGATTCTATTTACTACCATACAATGGATTTGGTAACGCCCTTTCATCAAGAACATTACGAAGCGTTTGCCATGATTAATGGCCAGCATTTTCAACATGACGATGCACTTGAAATATTAAGCCCTGTGGATGCCAGCTCCATGGGGAAAATGCACGGCTGTGATGAAAAAACCATTGAGCATTGCATTAATCAATTAAGTACAACTACATTCACCTATAACGACCTTGAAGACATCACCAAAAATGTCGAAAAAATTGCCACAGGGCTTTATAAAAACCGTCATGAGTTAATTTTTTTATGCATGCAAGAAGCCGGAAAAACATTACGCAATGCAGTTGAAGAAGTACGTGAAGCCATCGACTTTTGTCATTATTACGCCCGCCAAGCACAGAAAAACTTCGCAAGCCCAAGTATTTTAGACAGCATCACCGGAGAAGAAAATCTACTGCGCTACCGCCCAAGAGGCACAGTTTTATGCATCAGCCCGTGGAATTTTCCGTTAGCTATCTTTGTGGGGCAAGTCAGCGCGGCACTGGCGTGTGGCAACCGAGTAATTGCCAAACCGGCTAGGCAAACCAGTTTAATTGCCCAGCGTGCCGTAGAGATTATGTTTGAAGCTGGCATCAGCCAAGAGCAATTGTATTTTATGCCAGGCATTGGGGTAAACATCACCAAGCCGTTATTAGAAAGAGAAGCCGTTGATATGATTTGTTTTACCGGCTCAACTTATGCCGCAAAACAAATACAGCAATGGACGCTGCAATACACCAATAAGTTTATTCCCATGGTGGCTGAAACTGGCGGACAAAATGTCATGTTTGCAGACAGCACGTCTTTAATCGAGCAACTCATTCCGGATGTTATTGAATCGGCCTTTGATAGCTGCGGACAACGCTGCAGTGCGTTAAGAGTATTATTCTTACAAGAGGATATTAAAGAAGAGTTTTACGCTGCGTTAAAAGGCCGACTAGCCACATTAAATATCGAATCGCCATTTTTACGAGACAGTGATTTTGGCCCGATCATTGATCGTGAATCACGACAGAAACTCATGAAACATTTAACCTGGCTCAATAAAAATGCAAAAGCCATTGCTAGTGTACCCATGGACAACAACATGCCCAGCGATTTATACCTAGCCCCTTGTGCATATGAAATTCAAGACTTAACACAATTAGATCAAGAAAATTTTGGGCCTATTTTACACATCATTCCTTTTAAACATGACGACTTAGATAATAAAATCAAACAGGTAAACGAATCGGGTTACGGTTTAACATTGGGCATTCACAGTCGTAATCAGCGCTGGATTAATTACATCGCTGAGCGAGTAAATGTGGGAAATATTTATATTAATCGCAGCATGATTGCCGCTAAAGTTGGCGCACAACCATTTGGTGGCCATGGTCTTTCAGGTACAGGGCCAAAGGCCGGCGGACCGAACTATGTTCATAGCTTTGTAAAAGAATACACTCTCACCACAAATACAGCCGCATTTGGTGGCAATCAAGAGTTACTTGGCTGATAGCCAAAACATCATTCCCCAAAAAAAACGGAGCTGAAGCTCCGTTTTTTTTATAAAACACTCACCTTACATTACTGAGCAAGTTCAGCTTGTGCAGTAATGTTTTCAGTAGTTGCCTGCTGCATAAATACAAAGCTTTGGCCTTGATATTTTTCAGCCACAACCAACTCTTGCAAGTTGCTTAGCGTATTCATTGGGGTTTCCACCACAATGGCGTTCACCAGCCATGTAGGTAAGCTGCCACCAGGATTGGCATGAACCTGATAAACCACTTCCGTCACACCGTCTTCTTTAGGGGTAAATGTCCAAGTACCCGCAAGTTCAGGCATACGAATATAATCTTCGTTGTTTTCTTTATAAGTCGGCGCTGCACTTATAGTTGAAACCACACTGCCATCTGCATTAGCTGTCATAACTGAACGTACATAAGCATCACGGTCGGTTACTGGCCAAGGCGTTTTATTAACAGTGTAAACAACGCTTTCTGTTTCATTTGGGGATTCCATAACATCGAATTCCACTACGTTATGCATCCAGTTTGTGGCCACATCAGTATCTTTTAGTACGGCAACAAAAGCAGATACTGGCGCGGTGATCTGAGTAACACCTTTAAACTCTTTTAACGGAGACTCACCCACAGAACGGGTAAATACTTTAATGTCTTTATCTTCATCGTGGGCTTCTAGCTCCCAAGGGCTTACCTCAGCAAAACTGAAGCTGCTAACGCTCATGAGCGTTATGGCGGCGGCTTTTTTAAATAAAGACATGGATTGATCTAGTGATTGAAGCATGAGCTTTCCTTATTATTTTTGTTATTTAGCCGCCACAGAATATACCCAGCTATTATTCTAAGCAATGTTAAAAGAGCACAAATACACAGCCCTTTTTTAACACAGCTATTTACTGCCACCCATACACTGAGGTGAATCAGGCGCTTTACCTGAAGCCTGCCATGCAGCTTCGTCATACGTATGCAAAGCAAGAGCATGAACAGAACCTGCCAGCTCATCAGCCAACACCTTATAAACCGCTTGATGCATTTTAACCTTGTTCATCCCGGTAAAGTCATCACATACCAAGGTCACTTTAAAGTGACTCTGTGCGCCGGCTGGCACATTGTGCATATGACTTTCGTCCTCTACCTGTAAGAATTTCACCTGAAAAGCATTGTTTAATTTTTGTTCAATCGTGTTTTTCATTACAACATCTCAAAGTATCAATATGGGCACAGTATACGCCTGCCTAGGAATAAGAAAAATCTGTTACAAAAAAGTATGTATGGATATACAGATAACATTGACGATTTATCTCAGCCCATGTATAAATTGCTTCAATTAAAAAAGAGGTGAAGCATGAGCAAGGCACAATCCCTAATAGAGCAATTCTACCAAGAAGAACAACAACGCATGGCAGAAGAGGCCACTTACAGCCCTCTTGAAATCAGCACCAGCAGCGCTGACATGGCCATTATTAATACGATCTCTAAGCGTTTTAGTAAAGACAAAACCCTATTAGTACGTGAAGCATTAAGCCAAGCTTTATTAGACATGTTCAGCGCTCTTGACCCTGTTGAGCGTAAAATGCTGGCTAAAGACGCTGATGAATTAGCGCAAAGCATCGCAGCTGAAATTGCTGAAGAGCAAGGCCTTGATAGCCTAGAAGTAACCGGCAACAACTGGGTACAGCAAGACAAACTGTGCATCAAAGCTGAAAAGAAGGCTGCTAAAGAAGAAGCTGACCGTCAAGCACAAATGGCTGATAAAGTTCTAGGGCAAGAAGAAGCGCCTATGGCTGAAGCCACAGAAGCTGAAGAAGTTGACAGCTACACAGATGAAGACTCAGAAACTGAACTACTGGCCGAAGAAGAAACCGCGCAAGTAGAACCAGCTACTGAAGAGCAAAGCACATCAAGCATCTTTTCTTAATTTAACGATTAAGATTAAGCTGATTAAAAAAGGCCAATTTATTTGGCCTTTTTTATACCTACTGATTTATTACCCCTATCTTGGCTACACTCGCCCCATTACCTCCAAGACTGACTGTTTTTCACTCAACTACTCATTTGTAAGCTTCTATCAGCAATAGTTAAGACGCTCACTCTGTTTTCTTTGCGCCATAGATGGGTTTTCCGTTACAAGCCTCTAACCACAAGGTAAAATGCCCGCTTAATTACCTAAAGTTGAGCAGTTTATGGCCATTCAGTGGTTTCCCGGTCACATGCACAGAGCCCGCAAACAAATCGCGGAAGCAATGCCTCAAACCGACCTGGTCATTGAAGTATTAGATGCTCGTCTACCTTACTCCAGTGAAAACCCTCTGGTACCAGAGCTCATCGCTGACAAACCGTGTTTGAAGATCCTTAATAAAGCGGATTTAGCTGACGAAAAAATCACTCAGCAATGGCTCGATTACTTTAATAGCCTGCCCAACACACAAGCAATGGCGTTAACTGGCCTAGAGAAAAAACAAGTAAAATCCATCACTCGTTTTTGTCACGACATGCTGCCTGAGCGTCGCCAAAGTAAAAAAGCCATTCGTACCATGATCATGGGCATTCCCAATGTTGGAAAATCTACTTTGATCAACACCCTTGCTGGGCGTGTAGTTGCAAAAGCCGGTAACCAACCGGCCCTTACTCGCCACCCTCAACATATTAAAATTCAAGATGGCATCGTGCTGTCTGATACACCAGGGATTTTATGGCCGAAGATTCATAATATAAAAAGTGGTTTTCGATTAGCCGCCAGTGGCGCTGTACGAGATACTGCCCTGGACTATTTTGAAGTGGCTGAATTTGCGGCGTCCATGCTATTACAGCTTTACCCTGACGTGTTAAAAGCTCGCTTTAAACTTACTGAGTTAGCTGAAACAGGCGCTTTATTGATTGATCAAGTAGGTCGTAAACGCGGCTGCTTGAAACCTGGCGGCATTGTTGACGAACACAAGGCCGCCGAAATCATCATCCACGAACTTCGCTCAGGTAAGCTAGGCAACATCTCCTACGAAACCCCTGAAATGATGGTCAACGAAGAAGCTGCAATGGTAGAAGCGGCCGCCTTAGCCGCTGAAGAAAAAGAGAAAGAGAGAGAAAGAGCCTCTCGCGGTAAACGAGAAGCCCCTAAAGAAGAGGAGTAATTCCCTCGGGGGCCTATTAATGCGTTTTAATAGCCCCTCTTAGTTCTGTAAATATCTGCCAAGTGGCATCTTCCTCTGTTACCACCTCAATTGGGTACAAGCCTGCGTCAGTAGGAATACTATTTAAGTCTGCTTGAATTTCTTCGTTTTCACGAGCGTACAAAATCCACTGATTAATACCTTGATTCATCAACACCATGACCAATAGACCGTGCTTATTTGGTTCTATGGCTGACATTAGTTTTTGATTAAAGGCATCGATTTTATCCAACTCTAAGGCACTTGGGTAACCGGTTTCAGGGTCCACATCTTCTGCCGTCCAGGATATCTGAATGCAATGAGGGTATTCGCCCGTTTTTAATTGATCTTCAATCTCATCACGATAACGAATCGTAATTGGCTGGTCATGCAATGAACCATCAGCCGTAATCCAGCGATTAGAAAACCCCATATCTGCGCCCGCTTATTATATTTAGTCATTTTTCAAATTAGCAGAATATAAAAAAATTGCACAAGGATTGAGCTTTTAATAGCTAAAATGGCGACATAGACCCTTATTTTTAGAGCATTAAGATTTTAATTCATCATTCGCTCACGCTAAAATATTGTATGTGGTAAATTTCTAAACATTATTATTAGGGCAAATAAAACAGTGACTAACGCTAGCGCCATAGATGAATTGAAATCCCACGCCAAAGAAGCCTCCCAACTACTTAAGGCCCTTGCCAATCAAAATCGTCTGATGATTTTATGTTCATTGGTGCAAGGCGAATTGAATGTAACGCAATTAAATGAGCGCTTAGATTTAAGCCAAAGCGCATTAAGCCAACACCTTGCCTGGTTAAGACGCGAAAACTTAGTGGAAACTCGCCGCGACGCGCAAACCATTTTTTATTCATTACAAGGCAATAAAGCCAGCCAAGTAATCATGCTACTGCAAAGCATGTATTGCGCTGACCTTTAACAAACCGCCTTACTAAACACCCTATTTATAGCTGTCGGATATCACATGAATTTTTATTTACTGGCTGGCGCTGCCATTCTTATTATTTTAAGCCTTACCGCCGCCTACTATTTAATCAAACTACACAAAGCTCAAAAAGTACAAGCTCAAGCTATTGTGGATGGTCAACAAGCTTGGTTAGCCAAACAACAAGAAATCGCGCAGGACATACGTTTTATCGCCAATGCCATGCTACAAGGGCAATGCGAGATCACCGAAGGCAGCCTAAGACTGATTCCTTTAATGAACCGTTTCCACCAAGATTTACCGTTTAAAGCGGATTTTGCTCGACTATTACAGCATCAGCAGGCTTGCTCTGAGATGCCTATCAATAAAGCCTACAAGGCCCTAAGTCGTAAAGAACAGTTTAAGCTGGATAAACAACGCTTTAATCTAGAAGCCAAAAATAAAGACGCCATTTTAAAAGAAGCCAAACTGCTGCTTAATTTTCGCTTTGATGATTCATTGATCCACTAAATAAAAACAACAGGTTTGGGGTCGCACCCTACATTACCCAACGCTTAGGTTACTGGACACGCTAAATTGTCTTCTATTTTAATATTTGATTCTGGGGTTGGCGGCCTCAGTATTCTCAAACACATCAAAGCCAAGCTGCCCTACGCGCACATTGATTATTTAGCGGATCACGCAGCCTACCCCTATGGTGAAAAAAAAGAGGACTGGCTAATTAACCGCTGCCAGAAACTCATCAACACCATGGTAAAAAAACAAGATTACCAAGCCATTATCATTGCCTGTAATACTGCCAGCACACTTGTTTTACCCAGCCTACGCTCAAATACAGACATTCCTATTATTGGCGTTGTTCCCGCCATTAAAACAGCCAGTAAACACAGCACAAACAAACAAATTGGTTTGCTAGCCACACCAGGAACAGTGTCTCGTGAATACATGAATAATTTAATCGAGCAGTTTGCTCAAGATTGCAAAGTCACCCGAGTGGGCAGCACTGACATGGTCTACCTGGCTGAAGACAAGTTGCACGCAAAATCTATTGATATGCAATTACTTCAAGACATCATTAATCCTTTTATTAATGCCCAGTGCGATTATGTGGTACTCGGCTGTACGCACTTCCCCCTATTAAAAGCAGAGCTAGAACAAATAAACAGCCAAATCCAATGGATTGACTCCGGCGAGGCCATTGCTAACCGCACTTTGCATATTTTGGATCCACTAAAGACAACAGATCAAAGCGCCCCCATCACTCAGCGTTTTTTTAGCACCCTAGAAATTTCAAACGCATTAAAACCACAACTTATCGATTTGGGTTTCAAGCAATTTGAGACCATGGCACTTCAATGATCCATACATCTAAGCCACATTAATCATGACAAGCCAATGAAGGCTGGTTAGAATGAGCGCCAATAAAAATAATTCCAGATTCTAAAATGCGCTTATTCTTCTTCAGTATTTTCACTCTACTCAGCTTAAATTCTTACGCTGGCTATTTTGGCGGTGGCATCAGCCACACCAAGTCTGAAAGCTTTGACACCCAATTCAATGGTATCCGCGTAGATTTTGGCGCCAATGTAAATTCATTCATTGATTTAGAATGGAATTATGTGGATTTTGGTAAATCCTCATTTAATGACCCCACTTTCGTAGAAGGCAATACAACCAATACCGACCCTGATGACGATGATAATGATTTCACCAACACAGGCTTTGGTAATGAAAGCCGCTCTAGTTTTATTGGTTTAAAAGAAGTTCACACTCAAGGCCTGGCCGGTGGCCTTAAATTTAAAAAAGCCGTCAATGGCTGGCTACAAGCCTATGCACGAGTGAGTTTATTGGCATGGGAAGCACAAACAACGCAGTTTGGCATATACGCACCCGTGGATCCAGAGGATGACGCCGGCAACCCAACCACTGAAGCACTTGCCACTAATGCAAGCCCTTGCGGCTTTGACCTTTGCCGAACCGAAGATGAAAAAGGCAAAACACATTGGGCTGTGGACTTTTGGTATGGCTACGGACTAATAGCCAAGCCATTTAGCTGGCTTGCATTAAGAGCCGAGTATTCTTTCACAACATTAGATGCGGTTGAGTTTCCAAGAGGCAAAATGGAAGGCCTGAATTCTACTCTAGAAATTCACTTCTAAGCCTCTCTACTGTTTTGGCATCAATAAAAAAGCAGAGTAGTTTTCACACAGTTTTATGCTCTGCTTGTTACACCCACAGTTACCCCCAGTAACAACCCCACGCCCAATCCACAACGCCTAACACTGCAAGAATCAAAAAAACCTAGGCCATACCTGCCATTTTCATTAGACATAATACGTGGCACACAATGTGCTTTAGTAATATACGGACAAAGATTCCTTAATAAAAATAACAAGCAAGGAACAATACGGTGACCTCCGATTGCATATCAGTATCACTGATCAATCCAGTTATCAGCCATGTTAAATCCTTAGGGTTTGATACAGGCCCCGCCATTTTGGCAGCCCATATCGAAACTAAGCAGTTAGCAGACCCTGATAACCGCATAAGCATTGATAAGGTAGACCACCTGTTCAATAGCCTTTGCGAGATGACTTGTAAAAGTGATCTAGGATTGGCTGCAGGCTCTAGCTTAGAAGCGCGCTCTAATAATTTATTACAGCACCTGCTTTTATGCTGCCCTACGCTCGGTGAAGCATTGGTTTTCTTAAACCGTTATTACATTTTGTTCAGTGACGAAGCACCGCCAACTTTTAGTCGCAAAGGAGATGGGAGCGTCAAAATTACGTTCCCAACAAGTCCCTTTATCGACAATCGTCAAAGAGTTCGCATTGACCTCTTTTTATCGATTGCCTGTAATTGGTTGCGACAAATATGCGGCAGCGCTTTTAAGCTTAACCAGATTTTATTGCCCTTCAGCCCTCCAAGCTACGAAGGTGCCTATGAAAGATGGCTACATGCTCCAGTCCGGTTTAACTGTCAGGAAGTATCAGCAGTATTCCCTGCTTTCTGGCTCGACAAACAACTTCAGCAAGCAAACCCACACATTATGAATATGATAAAAACAGAAGTGAAAAATCTGGCCGAGAAAATCAATAACCGCGCCCTGCTAAGCGATAGGATTCGCCAAGCATTGACGCAAAACCGTATTGAGTTCAGCGCCACACAAAAAGAAGTGGCCGAGCTGTTTCACATCAGCTCACGCACGCTGAATCGCCATCTACAACAAGAAGGCACTTCTCTGAAATCCATTTTGACGCAATCTCGCATTGAGGAAGCGAAACATCTACTACTGGATAACAAACAAAGCATCGAGCAGATCGCCATGAAAATTGGTTTCTCTGGTCGTCGCACACTAGACCGTATTTTTATCAAATACGTTGGTATGAGCCCAGCGCAATACCGTAACAAGCCAGAACAAGTTGAAACACCTGCTGAAGTTGAAGTTGCCTAAATACTGCTGTTATTTTTGGAATTGATACAAAAATATAAAACGGTTAGCTTCTGAGCATAAAAAAACGGCGATTATATCGCCGTTTTTTTATGCTCAATAGAAAACCTTTCTAACTACTGCCTAGCTAAGCGCCCTATCAAAGATTCATCTGTATTTTTTATAGCAGCCAAACTGCGAGTAGGGTTAATGTCCAAGCCTCCACGGCGTGTATACCTTGCACTCACCGTTAAAGAATCAAATTCACCCGCAGCCAGCAAATCACAAAAAATCTGCTCTACACAATGCTCATGGAAATCGTCGTGCCCTCTAAAACTGATCACGTATTTTAGCAAAGCCTCACGATCAATTTTTGACCCTGAATATTCAACCACTAACGTCGCCCAATCAGGCTGATTAGTCACAGGGCAATTGCTTTTTAACAAGTGACTATTAAGTGCTTCCGAAATACGTTCAGGCAGAGTTTTGATCAGTGCCGCATTAGGTGTGTACTCTGTCACCTCAATATCTAAGCCATCAATATTTTCACCAACGCCTTTTTGATTTAACGGGTACGCCATCACATCATAAAAACGAACCTGAATATCCCCACCAAAACCCTTCGATAAATCCTCTTGCATACGAGCTTGCGCTTCATCTAAGCCCTTAAGCTTTGTTTGGTTAAAGCTATTCAAATACAACTTGAACGACTTTGATTCAACGATATTCTCAGACTCACAAGGAACAATAAACTCGACAATAGCCACCTCAGGCTTGCCTTTTTCATTAAGCCAACTGACCTCGTAACCCGTCCAAACATCATAGCCAAAAAATGGCAGATCGTTATTTACCTTTTTCTCAGGCATGCTCAATTTTTTTCTATTATCCACTCGTGAAATAGGAAAAATTAAAGACGCATCATAACTGGCCTTATATACCGTCTCTTTACCCAACAATATATCTTTATGCATTACTGACGAATTCCTTTACCGCGATTTAATAAGCGCATACTGTAAATATATAAAACAATGATTGTACCAATCAAAATACTAAAACATGCCGTAAGACTCACATCACTGACACCTAACATGCCGTAGCGAAAACCATTCACCATATACAAGATAGGATTAAACTGAGCCACCACCTGCCAACCTGCAGGTAATAAGTCTGTACTGAAGAATACGCCACCCAAATAACTTAAAGGAGTCAAAATAAACGTAGGAACAATGCTCACATCATCAAATTTATTGGCATACAAGGCATTAATAAAACCACCCAGAGAAAACAATATAGAACTCAGCAGTATTACTGACGTTAACACCCAAAAGTTAAACACACTTACATCAGTAAAAAACAGCGCAACAATGGTTACGATAATTCCAGTTAAAATACCTCGAGCAACACCACCAAATACAAAGCCCCACAAAATGACCGAGTTTGGCACCGGTGCCACCAGTAACTCCTCTATGCTATTTTGAAATTTATTACTAAAAAATGAACTGGACACATTTGAATAAGCATTATTAATCACACTCATCATAATCAAACCCGGCATAATGAATGACATGTAATTTAAACCAGACATTTCACCAATACGTGAACCGATCAAGTTACCAAAAATAATAAAGTACAGAGTCATGGTAATGGCTGGTGGCAATAATGTTTGCTGCCAAATACGGGTAAACCTTCGAATCTCTTTATACAGAATGGTATTAAACGCAATACGATAAACAGTAAAAAAGTTCAGCATGATTATTTCCTTACCGCATTTACAAACAAGGTTTCAAGGCGATTCGATTTAGGGCGAATACCGCTAATAGATAGACCCTGATCGTTAAACACAGTGAACAAATCATTAATCGCCGTGCCTTTTTCTACATCCACTTCAAAACACGAATCATCCATCCAGCGCGCATCTAATGACGACAAAACTGGGCGAGCACTATTTGCCTGGGCTAGATCAACCACCAGCGTTTGTTTGTGCAATTCTTGTAATAACGACTTCATAGAAGTGTTTTTAACAATTTCACCTTGATTAATAATGGCGATATTTTCACACAGGCTTTCTGCTTCTTCTAAATAATGAGTAGTTAGAATGATCGTCGTACCCTCTTCTTTATTTAGCTTAACCAAGTATTCCCACATACTCAGGCGTAATTCGATATCCACCCCAGCTGTAGGCTCATCTAAGATCAGTAATTTAGGCTCATGAACCAGCGCACGAGCAATCATTAGGCGACGCTTCATACCGCCAGATAACATACGTGACGGCACATCACGCTTCTCCCACAGATCCAATGCTTTTAAATATTTTTCTGTACGCTCTTTCGCTAACGACACAGAAATACCGTAATACCCCGCTTGAGTAATGACGATATCTTGTACTTTTTCAAACTGATTAAAATTAAATTCTTGCGGCACCACGCCCAGCAATCGCTTGGCATCAAACCAGTCGCCTTCTATATCGCGACCATATACTGAAACCGAACCTTGGCTTTTATTCACCAAACCCGAAACGATGCCCAGTGTGGTAGACTTACCAGCACCATTAGGACCAAGCAACGCGAAAAAGTCGCCCTGCTTAACTTCAAGGTCAATGGCTTTCAGTGCTTGAAAGCCATTATCGTAAGTTTTGCTTAAGGCAGAAATTTTCAGGGCTGGCCCTGTATAATCAGTTAAAACACTCATGACAGATTTGTTCTATGCAAACGTATAATGCTCATAATCATACCCTTATTTTACTTAAAGATTTCATGGATCTACTGAAACAAGGTTTTCCATTCAATCAAGATAGTATTGCAGAGGATGACGAAAGTTTCCTAAATCAGCTCAGCACCTTGATCACAGCCTTAACAGAGCACGACGATCAAGCCATCTTTGATGGTCAGACTTGGCTAAGCCGGTTATTTCGCAACTATCCCGCCTACGCGCCACACATAGGCCGTGAGGTACTGTGGTTCTTTGGCGGCGAAGCCCTACATTTTATGCCTGATGAAGAAATCACTAAATTCCAACAACTGGATAACGCCATAGCAGAAGCTGGCGACGACTTTGACTTTCTAAAAGCCAAACAAGATATCTTTCAATAATTCACAAACACTTATAGGCAGACACTTCGTTGTCCGCCTATATGAAGCTTTACTGAATTTTAGACACAAGAAAGCCAGTGTATTTCTACACTGGCTTTTTTATGATTTGGAGCGGGACAGCCTGCCTGAGGCGTAGCCCATCGAGATTCATCCAGCATGGAACCTCGTTTTACGCGCATAAAAAAACCAGAACATAGTTCTGGCTTCTTTAATGATTTGGAGCGGGAAACGAGATTCGAACTCGCGACCCCGACCTTGGCAAGGTCGTGCTCTACCAACTGAGCTATTCCCGCAATTCTTTACGCCAGATCAATCAAATCTGACTTAAGTTCGTTCTGAAAACCAACCTATTAAATAAGTGGTATCCCGTAGGGGAGTCGAACCCCTGTTACCGCCGTGAAAGGGCGGTGTCCTAGGCCTCTAGACGAACGGGACACTAGATAACTGAAACCTTCATTAGGCAATTGGCCTAGACTAATGAATTTCTTGAAGCGAACAGCTACTCGGCTTGCGCCACTGCATCACTACAAAAATTGGAGCGGGAAACGAGATTCGAACTCGCGACCCCGACCTTGGCAAGGTCGTGCTCTACCAACTGAGCTATTCCCGCAACATGCTAGAGTCTTTCACCTCTCTAACTTTGGTAGCCTGTACCCACTACTTAAAAAGTAAGTGGTATCCCGTAGGGGAGTCGAACCCCTGTTACCGCCGTGAAAGGGCGGTGTCCTAGGCCTCTAGACGAACGGGACACAGACACTTGAGTCGTCAGTCACGTCTCAAGATGGCGCGCATTTTATGTATCTTATTGAATTAGGTCAAGTTTTTTCTTTAAAAAGTTTTTCTAATAGCGTCTACACTTATTCTAAGGAAAGGAATTTATAAGCACATATGGACTCAAGCATCGCCATAATTGGCATATTGATGATGGCCGCCCTTGTGGTCTCCATCTTCGTTAAAAGCTACCTAGATAAAAAGCGTATCTCGAATGCCCGTGAAATGGTTGAGCTGCAGGACGACTTACGTCGCATGCAAACAGCCATGACCATCATTCCCGATCTGTACTTTGACGTGCCAACAAAGATATTCATGTTTAAGCGGGTCATACAGCTGGCAGGCAAACTACAAGAGTTCACCGGCGAAGACGCCAGCCTCAATATGCTTATGGGCACCATGCAAGAACAATTACAGAAGATCCAAGGCACTAAAGACAATCGAGCCGCCCGCCTTGGCCAGTGGAGTAAGATCAACAACGCTGACACAGCCCATGAGGCACGCTCCATGATTAAATTTTTACATGGGCAAATGGTCGCCAGTGTTAAAAGCAACTTAATCCCCCGCGCACTGGGCACTCGCGTGGTAGCCAATCTTAAAATTATGGCCCCTAGGCTTGCCATGGATCTCAATTACAACCTTGCTCAAGGGGCGCTCAAGATGAACAAGCCTCGCCCTGCCCTGGGTAAACTTCGTGTGGCCAAAGGTTTAATACACAAAAGCAACATCAAGCAACACATGAAAAAACAACAAATGGAGATCGAAGCGCTTATTAAATCAACAGAAGAACAACTCAATGCCAAGCGTAAAAAAGCACAAGCACAAAGTGTTAATAAATTAGCGTCTGGTGTGGAGGATATGAACGAAAAGGATCAATGGGATCAAAAGAAAAACTTATACGAATAAAAAACAGCTGAACCACCCATTCAATCCAGCCCTTCTATTTTCTAAATTTACACCTGCTCTAACAATTGCGTACCAAACAATCTTTTTAAAGTTTCACGCATTTGTACAACCTCTTCCTCTTCTATACCTGTTTCACACAGAAGTTTTTCAGGAACACGTTTCGCTTGCTGTTTTAACGACTCTCCCAAGCTTGTCAATCTAACCCATACCTGGCGCTCATCTTCATGACTGCGTTGACGCTGAATCAAACGCTTAGCCTCTAAACGCTTAAGCAGAGGTGTTAACGTGCCACTGTCCAGCATTAGGCGTTCACCTAACGTGGTTACCGTATATTTATGGCCCATTGGCATTTCCCACATCAGCAACATGACAAGATACTGAGGGTACGTGAGATCCATTGGCTTCAATAAAGGCTGATACAACTTCGTTAGAAGTCGGGAGGCGGAATACAACTGAAAGCAAAGCTGGTTATCCAACTTCAACAATTCATCTGCTTTACGTGACATGGTTTATCCTTAATTTTTGGCCCGACACCATTGTACATATTCGGGCCAAATCAATAGCTTGACGACCAACTATGAAAGCAATTGTCGTACCTTCTCAGCAATTTCTTCTGGCTTAGTGGTTGGAGCATAGCGCTTAATCACATTACCGTCTTGGTCAACCAAGAATTTTGTGAAATTCCACTTAACTCCTTTACTGCCTAAAATACCAGACGCTTCTTTTTTCAAGTAACTATAAAGCGGATGCGCATCATCACCGTTCACATCAATTTTACTAAACATCGGAAAGCTTACGCCGTAGTTTTTCATGCAAAAACCTGCAATTTCTTCTTCACTGCCTTTTTCTTGCTGACCAAACTGATTACAAGGAAAGCCTAGAATCTCTAAACCCTGTTCATGCAATTCTTTATACATCTCTTCCAAGCCTTCGTATTGCGGCGTGAAACCACACTTACTGGCGGTATTAACGATCAATACAACCTTGCCAGCAAATTCAGATAATTTGCGGTCATTACCTTGGATATCCAGAGCATTGAAATCATATATAGACATAGTCAGTATTTCCTTTTATTTTAAATTACTATCAATTTAATTGCACACAACCTATTAAAGCGAGAAATACGCCCTGTGTCTACTATTTAAACAAACAACCCCAGCCAAGCCACCCGCTAATTTAGGTAAATGAAAGTAATCTCGATATATGAGCCATAGGCACACCTGACTGATCGTGCCAAACATTAAATGCCTGCTGAATAGCCTTCAGGTCTCGCTGAGCCGTTGTGCTCTCTACGGTATCCACCACCCCGAGAGCTCTTAATTGCACCATAACATCCTGAGACAACATAAATGTATCCTTACCCGCCATACGTAATGCGGCACTTGCGCTGCGACCTCCCAGCTGCAAACCTTGTTTTTTCATAAGCAACCACAAACCGATAATATCCGTTACAGGCCAGTCGGCAATCATACTGGCAAAACCCTGCTCGTATTCCCGCTCTAACTGCAAAAGCCACGCAGCGTTGTGACGCAAAGCTTTCATTTTCCCCCAGTGTTTAATTAACCCCGGCTGCAGCATATGCGCCTCTAGGGCTTCATCGCTTAAATTAGCCACGTAAACGGGGTTAAAACCCTTAAATACCGTTTCAAAAATAGGCCATTTACCATCAACCACACTGTGCCTTAAGCCCGCCCTAAAAATACGCTGACTAATAAGCGACAAATACTGAGCACTGCTTTTCTCCAGCAATTGCTTGGAGGTTTTCACCGTGGGCAAAAAACCACCCACATCAGTGCCTTTTAATTCGAGCGCTCGATGATATATCCAGTCAAAATCTTTCATTATTGGTCTTATATTTATTCGGTATCAGATTGCTTAAATTGCAGTGACGCACTATTTACACAGTAGCGCAGCCCTGTTGGCGCTGGGCCATCGGTAAATACATGCCCTAAATGCGCATCACACTGACTACAGGTGATTTCGATACGCTGCATTCCGTGCGTCACATCCTTATGCTCGCTTACCACAGACTGATCCACCGGGGTAAAAAAACTCGGCCAGCCCGAACCACTGTCGTATTTTGTTTCTGAGGCAAATAACGGCTGAGCACAGCACTTACAGACGTATTCGCCACTGTTTGTATTTTGATAATACTCACCAGTAAAAGCGGGCTCTGTGCCTTTTTGTCGAGTGATTCGGTAACTATTTTCATCCAACAGCTCACGCCATTGCTCATCAGAGTTTTCTATCTTTGCCACATTTTTCTCCTTAGCTTCATGTTCAGCTTCTATTTTGACCCATAAACATGATCTTCTATTATTGCAACACTGAGCTTTATTTCACAAAGCACTATATTGGAGACACGGCAAAAGCTGCGTATCATATGCCTTATCTTTTCTATTAATCGGTTTGAGTGAATCCATGCACGAATTGCACAAGTCTAACAAACTCGCCAATGTACTTTACGATATTCGCGGGCCTGTTCTAACCCAAGCCAAAATCATGGAAGAAGAAGGCCATCGCATTCTTAAACTTAATATCGGCAATCCAGCGCCCTTTGAGTTAAACGCGCCAGATGAAATTTTACAAGATGTGATCCACCAATTGCCTAACGCCCAAGGCTACAGTGACAGCAAAGGCATTTATTCTGCCCGCAAGGCCGTTATGCAATACAGCCAGCAAAAAGGCATTAAAGGGGTTGAGGTAGACGACATTTACCTTGGCAATGGTGCCAGCGAGCTCATTGTTATGGCCCTACAAGGCCTAATCAATAATGGCGATGAAATTCTTATCCCTTCTCCGGACTATCCATTATGGACAGGCGCTGCAAGCTTAGCCGGAGGCACACCTGTGCACTACCGCTGTGATGAGCAAGCCAATTGGTATCCCGATATGGCGGATATCAAAAGTAAAATCAGCAAACAAACCAAAGCTCTGGTACTTATAAACCCGAACAACCCTACTGGAGCACTTTACCCTAAAGAAGTGCTGTTAGAGCTATTAGAGATTGCTCGCCAACACAACCTTGTGGTGTTCTCAGACGAAATTTACGACAAAATCATCTTTGACGACGCTGAACACATTGCCACCGCCTCGTTAGCGGAAGATTTATTAATCATTACCTTTAACGGCTTATCAAAAACCTACCGTCTTGCCGGCTTCCGAAGTGGCTGGATGATTGTCAGCGGCGCCAAGCACAAAGCAAAAGACTACCTAGAAGGCCTCGACATGCTGGCCAGCATGCGCCTGTGCGCCAACGTACCAGCCCAATACGCCATTCAGACCTCTCTAGGGGGCTACCAAAGCATAAACGACCTAATACGCCCTGGCGGTCGTTTATATGAGCAGCGCATGCTGACCCACAATATGATCAACGACATTCCAGGCTTAAGCTGCACCCTCGCCCAAGGGGCCCTTTACAGCTTTGTGAAAATGGACACTAAAAAATTCAACATTAAAGACGATGAAAAAATGGTGTTGGATTTACTAGAACAAGAAAAGATTTTGATCGTGCACGGCCGCGCCTTTAATTGGCATGAACCCGACCACTTTAGAATTGTATTCCTGCCAAGACACGATGATTTAAAAGAAGCCATTGGAAAAATTGGCCACTTCTTTGAACGCTACCAGCAGTGATTAAAATAATATGATCGATATTAACATTGATGATTTTTATCACGATATGGCTGTGATTCTGCTGAGTCTTTATCAGCAGTTTCCGCAAAAAATCAGTGTATATGTAGATGACATTTGCGGGCCAGATGAAGCCGATGAATACGGCTTGCACAGCAAACGCTATTTATCCTGCATTGGCGCCATGATGTGGCTACAAGATGAAGACTATATTCGATATAGCGATATCATCAGACAAGAAAGCGCCGAAGATTGCACCCTGACACAAAAGGCATTTCTAAAATTAATCAAGCCTGTAAATTTGAATAATGACGAAACAGAAATTCTTTCGAGCGCGCAACGCTTTAATCAAACACTGATTCAACAACTGCACCAAACCATTAAAGATAAATCAGGCTTAGACACACGATTATTAATTGAAAAACATTTTCTTGCTTAAAGCACACTTCAATAAAAAAGCCCTTGTCTGATATTCAGACAAGAGCTTTTTTATTGGGTACTTTTTTTAGCCCTACGGCATTTGATAAAGCATAACCTTAAGAGATGAGTCCTCATCCTTGTCAGCCAATACAACTGGATTATCCAAACGTTTGATAAACAACGCTTCTGGTATTTCTTGCGCCACCAGATCATGAATAAAGTCAGGTGCTAATAGCGGGCTATTTAAACACAGCATTAAAACCGCACCTTCAGCCAAAGAAGGCTTTAATTTATTCAGCATCTTGGCGTAATCTTTTTTCACATCAAACCCCTTAACCTGAAAACTAGGCGGGTCTGCCACCAAAATATCGTAAGGGCCTTTTTGATTAAGCTTTTTAATCATTTTAAAAATATCCTGGGCAATAAATGTATTACGACCCGATAAATTATTAAGCGCAAAGTTTTGCTGGCCGCGTTTCATCACGGCCTTCGCCATATCGATATTGCAAACCGCACTGGCACCGCCCTGAGCGGCCGACATACCCAAACTGCACGTATACGCGCATAAATTTAATACCGACTTACCTTGGCTATTCTGTTTTAACCATTGACGACCGTTGGCCATATCTAAAAACAGCCCGGTATTTTGGTTACGCCCCAGGTTCACCCAATACTCAAGGCCGTCTTCAGTAACCTTAAAATCGATTTCCAAATAAGAATCATTGCCATAATAAATCTCAACTGGGTTACCGCGAATATGACGACGCTGAATATAAATATGCTCAACACCCCAATCATCCACCAAGCCTTTCATGTCTTGTAGGCAAGACATGAGCTCAGATTCGTCGATTTCTTGGTATACGATGACCCATAACACAGGCCCGTAGAGCTCGATGTTTATTTGCTGCCAACCCTCTACCAAGCCGCCACGGCCATGAAACAAACGTTTGCACTCATTGCTTGGTAGTAAACTGCCCAACTGATCTAATACTAAATTTTTTTTCATAAAGCCTTGTGGAGTTCCACCAACTATACCTATACTGAGATTACACTCATGGGGGGATAACATGCCAGAAACATCTAGCACTCAGACCGACCAGAAAGAAGATTACATGCACGGTGCTGCCATCATTGATGAGCAAGGGAGCGAAACGCCCATCACTGAAGACATGATCGAGCAAGCTCTAAATAACGTCATTAAAGCCTGCAAAACCTGAATCTTATTTCACACTTTACCAAATTCAATAAGCCCGCACATTTAGATGCGGGTTTTGTGTTTATGGCTTTGTCACACTTACTATTTTAACTTCACTTCAAGCGCAGCTAAACCACCTTCATCTAAACCGCGCCCTGATACCATCAAACATTGGCGATCACGACGATACGGATACTGTTTGCGTAAGCGATCAAACACCAAAGCCTTTTCATCGTCCGACAAACCTAACAATGCCATCATACGAAAGTGATCATCCCTAATGTCGTACGCATTACGAATGGTTTTCTGTAACTGAAACTCACTTTTCGCTTCTTTAGAAAAACTAATTTTACGTAAAGATGGCTCATCAATTAATTGGGCCAACTTTAAACGCTTTGGCAACGCTAAAAATTCACACAATGATTGGTAAATCATCGCTGTACCATTATATTTACCGTCAAGACTGTAACCCGCTATATGAGGGGTTGCTAGGAAGCAGGCTTTTAATAATTCATCACTGGGGGCTGGTTCATTTTCCCACACATCCATTACCGCTTTAAATTTTGGCTGATCTCTCAGATGAATCAATAAATCGTCATTATTCACTACCGGCCCACGACAGCTATTAATCAAACACCCATCGTTTTTCATGCTGGATAATTGTTTTTTCGCCACTAAATGATGGGTTTTATGTTCACCATCAAAACTAATGGGCGTATGCAGACTCACAACATCCTGCTCAAATACCTTTTGTTTGAACGCAGGATCTGAAAATTTTTCAACGTAAGGGTCATACACACACACATCCATGCCGAGCTGCTTAAGGGTTTTATATAAACGCCCTCCTACATTCCCGGCCCCCATAATACCCACTGAAAACTGTGTAAAGTCTTTATCACGAGTTTGAGCCAAACAGGTTAAAGCACTTAATACGTAATCCACCACCGCATTAGCATTACAACCTGGCGCATTACTAAAGCCTATTTTTTGCTGCGCTAAATAATCCATATCGACATGATCAGTGCCAATGGTACACGTGCCTACAAACTTAACTGCACTGCCTTTTAACAGCGCTTCATTCACTTTTGTAATAGAGCGCACCAGTAAAATATCCGCATCCTTTACATCATTGGCATTCATATCACGCCCTGGCAGTTTCACCAATTCATGACTCATCTCTGAAAAAAACGCATCCAATAACGGAATATTTTCATCTGCAATTATTTTCATGTTAAAAACTCTTCTAATTTCGCCAACGGCTTTTTCAATTTCTCTTCAACCCCAATACTCTGACAAAACAACATTAGGGCTCTATACGACTCATGATTAAACGCCTCAATAGCGTCCAGTTCTGAGGAAATATTTATATTTGCAACCAGCTTGGTTAAACGCAAGTTATGATCAACCAACTCTTTGTACTCGTCGATTAAACCCGCTATACGCTTGGCTCCACGTACATTTAGCTCTCCCCCTGCTTTAACCGCGCCTAACAATGCAGGCCAATCTGCAAACTGATTAAGCAAAGCCCTGGCCGTTTTATCACCGACACTGGGCACACCAATAATATTATCACTAGCGTCACCCATTAATGCCAAATAATCAGGGATCTGCTTTGGGTGCAACTTAGTGTTTGACCATAATTCGGCTACATCCCAGACTTTACTGGTTTGTACATCCATCATGCTAACGTGCTCTGCTAATAACTGCCTAAGGTCCTTGTCACGACTATGAATCGTAATTTCATGTCCATGCAATACTTGCACTGCACTGGCAATTAAATCATCGGCTTCATATTCAGTGCTTTTTAATACAGCAAAACCCATCATGCTGGCTACCTGCTGCAAGCAGGCAAGCTGATAAACAATATCTTCCGTAGGTAATGCACGATTGGCTTTATAGTCTTCGTCTAGTTCATGGCGAAAGCCAGTACCTAGGCTTTCATCAAACGCGAGCAATGTGATATCAGAGGAAAAAAAAGGGGCTTGGCTTAACCAGCGAATACTAGAGATTAAAGCCGATACTTCATAATCGTCATTAAACACCTCAGGGCCCGGTGCAAAATAATAGCGAAAAAAAACCGCAGAAATATCAATAATATGGGCTTGCTGCATGACTCTCACAGAAGAATAAAGCCCTGTTATTGAACTGGGCTCTCGATAGAATAAAAAGGAATCTGTTTATTTTTTAGCGTTAACGCACTAGGCACATTTGGCATTAATTGCACACTGCCAAAACCCGTGCCTTTTGGGAATACTAGCTCACCCGCCTCATAGCGCGCAGGAAATACATCGCTGGGGTAATACCAGCCCAATAGCTTTTTACCTTCAAATACCAAAAGCCAGCGAATAGGCAAATAATCTTTTCCGATGCGCTCCAGCCCCACCACAGATTGCTCCATGCCATCGGCTTGAGTTTGACCAAAAAAATACAAACTCACCAACTCACTTTTATCACCTAAAAGCTCAGGCTTTTGCGCTTCTATCAAATCATGAGCCTGTGGCGCACCAATGGCCCAGCCTTTAAGTGCAAAGAAGCTTAAGAATATTGCGCACAGCGTCCGTGCTGTCATGTCCATTCCTTTACGATTGACTGCCTGGTGCAGGTTCAGTAATGACTTTTTTTCCTAAGTAGGTTTCTAAATCCATCAAACCATACGCTTCATATTCATCAATAAACGTAATCGCAGTGCCGCTAGATCCTGCTCGGCCTGTTCGGCCAATGCGGTGAACATAATCTTCAGGGTCATCTGGCAAGTTATAGTTAAACACATGGGTAATGCCGTCTACGTGAATACCTCGACCCGCCACATCTGTGGCAACCAATACACTTTTGCCGTGTGCTTTAAAACGCTCTAATGTTTTCACACGCTTTTGCTGAGCCACTTCACCGCTCAACAACATGGCTTTAACACCCAATTTATTTAAGCGATCAGCAAGATCTCGAGAGGTATCACGACGGTTAGCAAAAATAATCGCTTTACCTACGTTATCTTGGTTTAACAGATCAACCAAAATGCGATCTTTTTCTAATTCTTGCAGACTATAAAATTTCTGATCAACCGTATCTGTGGCCACAGATTCAGGTTCAATTTCAACTTGTCTTGGTTTGTGGGTCCAGCTTTCAGACAGGGCTACTACGTCGTATGGATAGGTTGCACTGAACAGTTGAGTTTGACGCATGGCTTTTTCAGGTGTATTACGAATAATACGCTTTAGGTCTGGAATAAAACCCATATCTAACATGCGATCCGCTTCATCGATCACCAGCATTTCAACTTGGTCTAAATAAACCGTTTTCTGCTGAAGAAAATCCAGTAATCGACCAGGAGTGGCCACCACAATATCAACAATATTATTGCTTAGCTGTTCACGCTGTTTATCGTAATCAACACCACCTAATACCGTTACAATGTTTAGGTCTGTGTATTTAGACAGCCCCTCGGCATCTTGTGCGATTTGCATGGCCAATTCACGTGTGGGTGCAATCACCAAGGCGCGAGGCTCGCTGGCAAAACGCTCTTCTGGCTGTGCTTTTAGTAGTTTCTGTAAAACCGTAATCAAAAACGCTGCTGTTTTACCTGTACCAGTTTGTGCTTTACCAATTAGATCGTGACCGGCTAAAGTTAGCGGCAATGATTCTGCTTGAATTGGGCTTGCATATTGAAAGCCTAAATCGTGAATGCCGCGCATAATACGAGCATCTAATTCAAAATCATGAAAGCGTGTTTTGCCCTCAGCAGGCTCAACAGAAAATTGAGAAATATCCCAAGGCTTAGCAGCTGGCTTAGGCTTTTTATTAGATGCTTTTTTGGGTTTATTGTTGTTTTTGTTTTGAACGTTTTTAGGCGCTTTGTTTTCAACCGTTTTTTTAGGTGCGTCTTGCGCGCCTAATAACCGTTTAAATAATCCTAATGCCATTAAATGTTTTCCCGTTTAAATTCGCTTGTATGTAGTGGCGTTCCGTTTCGGTAATATTTAATCAAGGTTTTACTTAAGATATTTGCTCGCTCAGGTAAACCTTGTTCTAAATACAGCCCTACTTGCGTAATAATATTGTCTTTAAATTGATTAGCCGCTTGAGCATCTGGTGTTAATTGAGCATTTAAATTGTCGATGCTCACATTAAATTGGAACCCTGCGCTTTGACACAGAATCCACTCAAGGGCTTGCGGTTTTATCTCTACTGATTCAAACAATTTCTGCTGTTCTTCCGAGCGGCCATCGGGGTTATACCAATAGCCAAAATCCACCAGTTTGCGCCGTTCTTTTCCGGCAATACACCAGTGGCTAATTTCATGTAGTGCACTTGCAAAAAAACCATGGGCAAATATCACACGATCCCATGGGTAATACTGACTGCGCGGCATATAAATAGGCTCGTGACCTCCGCAAACCAGCTCAGTTTGCAAATCATCTTTAAAACACCCATTAAAAATATTAATGATTTGCGAAGAGTGATGCATAGCGACTACAACTAAAAATCTAACAACGTCGGAACAATGGCTTTATACCAGTTAAAGCCCCCACCAGCAAACCAGAAGCCCCTAAGCTTGCCATTGCAAAACCCCACAAATAGCTGATACTTAAGGCTTTTTGGCCACCTTTGTCATGTCTTCAGCATTTATAGCCCATGCTCGCCCTCTGTTAATACTCATGTTACCGATTTTGGGCACACAGCTGGCTCAAACCGGAATGGGCGTAGTAGACACATTGGTTGCAGGTATGGCCGGCACACTAGACCTAGCCTCCATTGCTGTAGGCAGTAGTGTTTGGCTACCTTTGGTTTTATTTGTAAACGGCATTCTTGTGGCCCTTGTACCGGTTGTAGCACAAGCAAAGGGAGCAAAAGACAAACAAAAAAGCGCGCAGACCCTTCAGCAAGGTTTGTATTTGTCTTTATTTATTGGCCTGATTGCCATGCTGATTTTACTGGTGAGCGCAGAGCCATTAATGCTATTGGTAGGTGTCACCCCTGAAATTCATGAGCTCACCCTTTCCTATTTAACGTATATTGCTTACGGCCTACCGGCTGTATCGATCATGCAAGCGTTTCGCTCATACAATGAAGCCATAGGCCTAACCAAACCGGTAACATTTATCGCGGTTGTGGGCCTGCTGCTTAATATCCCTCTTAACATCATTTTTGTATTTGGTTTTGGCCCCATTGAAGCCATGGGCGGACCTGGCTGCGGACTGGCCAGCTGCATCATCTTTTACGCATCAGCCCTAGCCATTGCGCTTTTCACCCTTTATAGCCGCTTTCATCAATCGGTATCGCCATTAAAAGCATTCAGCCCCATTCATTGGCCCACACAAAAATACCTTTTAGCCATTGGCCTACCCATGGGCTTAGCCATTTTTGTGGAAGTGAGTTTATTTTGTGTGATTGCCCTATTAATCGCTCGACTGGGGCCTGATGTGGTAGCCGCACACCAAATCACTCTGAGTGTGTCATCACTGGTATTTATGGTGCCATTGAGCTTGGCATTTGCTCTCACCGTTCGTGTGGGCCATGTTTTAGGCCAGCAAAACCCCAAAAAAGCCCAAGCGGTAAGCATTAACGGTTTGCAACTCACACTGATTTTCGCCAGTTTGAATGCGGCATTCTTAATTGCCCTTAAAGAACCCATCGTCAGCCTTTACAGCAGCGACCTAGCCGTAACCGCGCTCGCCAGTCATTTATTGATGTTTGCGGCTATTTTCCAATTTAGTGATGGCCTACAAGTGGGCGCTGCGGGTGCCTTGCGCGGCTATAAAGACACCTTAGTCACACTGATTCTTACAGTGATTTCCTTTTGGGCCATTGGCCTGCCTCTTGGGTATTACCTGGGTTTAAGCCAAGCCGCACCACTGGGCGCTGAAGGGTTCTGGATTGGCCTTGTGGCCGGGTTAAGCGTAAATGCAGCCCTACTTTTAGTACGCCTAAGATTAGTAAGTCGTCAAGCCATACAAACACTTGGCATTAAGGCTTAAATATATATGCCAAAGTGTTCATAACATCAGCACTTTATGCCTAACCCAGCTAAGCCTAGCGCCTATACTTACCTATAAGTGCAGGAAGCAGTCGTAACTTAGCCTTGAGGTATATATGGCAAAACAAGCCGATGTTATAGATTTTAGGCAGCATCAACTTAACAACCAACCGACCATTCGCCGTCTGATTCCAGAATTAGATGGCATTGAAATGCTATACACCAATGATTCATCTGATCAGGTATTTAGCTTAAAAGTGCTGTGCTGGGCATTATGGAGTGATGGCCATATTGATGGCATGGTGCCTTGGCTTAATCGCCTTGCTGGGTGCCGAACCCTAGATGACCCACTTAATGGCCACTGGGAAGGTTATTTAGAACCCGAAAGCGGGCAGATATTATTTGATATCCCTCAATACAAAGCCGACTTTTTAAACCAAAGCGAGCAATTTTACTCTGAGCCGCATTCTGCTGAAAACGTACAAGTGGTACAGGAAGTAAGAGACATGATTGGCAGCCACGGTATTTTCAGTCACGACCATTTCTCAAGCTTTAGTATTCAAGAGATTCACAGCTGGCGCCTATACAGCGACGGCTCTATTCTCGCCATGGCCGTTGAAGAGGACGGCCAGCACGACACCCCTGTACTCCCTGGTGATGACTGCCTTTATAGTGTGCAACACAGAAAAGATTTTCATTATTTCTTCCAGCATGCCATCGCCAACAAATTAAAAACCGGCGACCCCGATGCTTTAGCTGCCATGGCTCACTTGGCAGAACACACCTCTCGCTAATTATTTTCATATCTCAGCAGGCAAAAACCTGCTGAGATATGATCAGTAGCCCACACTTTAAATGGCGTAATTTATAAATACTTGCACCCTCGAACACAGGGCGCTAAGTTAACGCCAATCATCAAGCAATAAGGATTCACATGCTGCACATCAAGGAAGAGGTTCTAGATAATTTAGAAGTTAACCCTTGGTTGCGTTTGCGCAATCGCCTTATTCGTTTGATCACCAGCCCTTACCGTTTGTTAAAATCCCTATTAATGGTTACTGGCGCCCTTGTTTGGCTGGGCGCTGGGATTTTAATGTTTACTACATTCGCCCTTTTAGAATCCCTTCCACACTTTGAGCAAAAAGGCTTCGAAAACACCAAACACGATGTTATTAAACAAGTGGAATCAAGACTGGCAAAAGAAAAAGCTGACCAGCACTTTGAATGGGTCGAGCTAAAAGATATTCACCGCGAATTACTATACGCCATTATCATGAGTGAAGACGGCGACTTCTTTTCTCATCAAGGCATTGATTACGACGCATTGATCAGCGCGCTAGGTGAAAACATTAAACGCCGCCAATGGAGTTTTGGCGCCAGCACCATCAGCCAGCAAACGGTCAAAAACATTTATTTAAGCGACGCTAAAAATCTCTATCGCAAATTAAAAGAAGTCATAGCCACTCAGCGCTTAGAACAAGCGCTCAGTAAAAACCAGATTTTAGAACTTTACTTAAACTTAGTGGAGTTTGGACCCAGCATTTACGGCATTGAAGCCGCCGCCCGCCATTACTTTAAAACCACACCAGACAAACTTAATGCGGCTCAAGGTAGCTTTTTAGCCATCATGATGCCAAGCCCACGCAAGTATCACTTCACGGTTTATCAAAACAAACACATGGCGCCGCGACATAAACGTAAATACAAACGTATTTTGCAAGACATGCGCTACAAGGAATACATCAGCCCTAAACAATATCGCACGTACATTAAATGGCCTTTTTTCAAATAAGCTTTATTTGGATCCTGCCTTTAAGTTACGCCTAGCCACTTTACGCCATAGTATTCATTAATTGACATATCTTCTTGCGCCACCCTAAGTAGCCAGTAAACTGCTTCTGTTTTCACTAATAGAGCCTTTTCGATGCTTCGCTTACTTGCCGCACTAACCTGCTTATATTTTTTATCTGGCTGCGCCGCCACTACACCTTTAGTACTGGCTGAGGGCGGTAACCATCAGTTTCTAAAACACAAACAAAGTGTTCGCCTGCGCGCTGCGGCTGCCTTAGACGAAGAGCCGGATCTACTGACCTACTCTTTAAATGGTATCTCACAAAATAAAACCGAAGACGCCATTAACCTATACCTTAAAGGCTATGGTAAAAACGACTACAGCCAAGACATGAAAAGCATCGCTATTTATCAAATCGGCCTGATCCATATGAGCCGCTTAAATGAAAAACGCGACGATCAAAAAGCCAAATTGTATTTTCAGCGTCACTTAATAGAGTTCCCATACAGCATTTTGCAAGAACGTATTCAAACACGACTTAAGCTAATTGAAAGCCGCAGCAAAGAAACAGTAAAAACCACACCCGAGAAAATTCTCGCTCGCGCTAACCAAAAGCGTTTATTAGAAAAAGACATCACACCATTTGATGAAGATCTAACCCCCATGAGCGAGCGCGCCATTCGCGATAACCGCCTAGAAGACGCACACGGTGTGTATGCCACTGTTTATGAAAACCCGGGTTCTAGCGACAGCATTAAAGCCAAGGCGCTTTATCAATTGGGTCTAATATACATGAGCCCATACAACGAAGAGAAAAGCTTAGAAAAATCCACTTACTTCTTCCGTAAAATCATTGAAGAATTTGGCCGCTCACCTCAAGCGAAAAAAGCTCAGAAACGCATTTCACAGTTAATTAACAAACAGCCTTAAACCTGTTTATTGGTTCGCAAAAAAGCCCAAGTTAATTCTCTTAACTTGGGCTTTTTCATGCCTATACCATTCACACAGCATCTAAGGCTCAGCTCCATTAACAAACCAAGAACCAAGAACCACAGCTTGCCAACATTCAAACAGTTCGCACGTCTAGCAGGCACAAAAAAGCCAGATAACAATCTGGCTTTTCTTTAACTCAAAACAACTTCAAATCAGTTTTGAATTTTGCAGTTGCGCCATTCACAGCGTACCAACATAAAGCTTTTATCTGCACATACCGCTTCTAGCACCTCATTTGGGCCATCGGCTTTCAGCGCTCTAACACGAGGCTTAACGCAACCAGAACGTTTTACTAAACGCTCTGCAACATAGGCACTGCGTGAATATTTGGTAGATTTTTTGTCTTCAATCTTGCTGATTTTTAACGCGTGATCTGCGCCTTTATGCTCTTCTTGCTGCTGAAGCTTAACCAGTAAACCGTACATTTCGTCGTCTTCACGTAAATCCATGGTGCCATCGCGATACTCAGACATCACATCAAGACACGCACCTTCTTTATTATCGCCTTCTAATAACTCAGCTACTCGCTGCTCAGCTTCCGCTACGATATCAAAGGTTAAGCCCATGGCGTAACGCGCACCGGTTTCTAGACGATCATTTGTTAAAGTCACCAGGTTATAACTTAGACCGTAATCCGCCGCTTCAACCAAGTTGCCGTTACGCTTCCACCAGCTACGGTAACCGCGCCAAGCTGCCTGACTGGCTGACACACTTACCTTTGTGCAGGCATCGGTTAATTTACGCACTGTCACGTCATTAATTAATGCATAGCTAATGGCTTGCTCTTGGGGGGTACGCTCAACACCGCTACACGCCACAAGGCCCAGTGTTAATACTACTAATAAAAAACGCTTCACATTTACATCCTCAATTTTATTTTAATTCTGTTTTAAGCCTTATTAAATGCTTAATTTATTGATTGGAAGTTAACCAAGCAATTAAAGATTCTTCATCAAACGGCCAGTTAAGCTCACTGGTTTTACCATCTTGGGTGCGCAATACCGGTATTTTCATGCCGTATGCATCCACAAGGGCGTCATCACTGGCAATATCAATATGCTGAATGTTTGCACCCAAATTAGGGGCTATGCGTCGAACCAAACGTTCAGCCACTTCGCATAAATGGCAACCGGATGTACCTAACAATTCAACATTCATGTATTTCTTTAGACCTAGTTAAAAGGCCATTCCAGCGGTTTGAAGGCAGGCACTTTACCACTTCCTGAGCTAAGAAAAAATCCTGAGAGAATGACAAACATAAAAAAAGCCAGCATAGCTGGCTTAAGTCACATATTCAGTCAATAAAAAGCTTCAACCCCTAGCCTTTCATGGCCTCTAACATAGGTTGTAAGAAGCTGTTTAATTTAGGCTCCTGTTGATCCATTTGATCAAACATACTTTGTACCAGCTCATGAGGGAACTGGAACGCTTCCGCTGTTTTAGCCGCTTGTTGCACACCTTCAGCAAACTGTTGTAATGGCTGCATCACCCCTTTAGGCAAGCTTGGCTTGTCATAACCCTGCCCTGCCTGTGCAACACCTTGATAAGCACTTTCAACTTGCAACGACATATCCAAACTAAATTGCGCAATTTGCTCTGGATCACTGGTTAGGTCCATGGCCATTCCAAACGCCGACATGGCATCGCCATTATAGAACTCATCCGCCAAGTCATTCACTTGAGACATAAGCGATTCAATGGCAGCCATTTCATCTTCGTTTAAATCCCCTTCCACAGAAAAGCTGTAACCACTGCTTTGCGAACTTGCGTATCCTTCATAAGCAACCGACCCATTTTCTGACTGCTCACGGAACGATTCAGCGTACGCCATAGACTCTGACATAGCATTAATAGTGACTTTATCGCCCTCTTGCGTGGTTAACTCAAACGAAAAATCGTTTTTCTGGCGCTCATACATTTGCTCAAACTGCATGGCATACACTTCACTGCGCCCTTCCGCCTTGCTGTATTTCTCTCCGCTATCCGGATTGAACGTGCGCTCTTGTAAATCATCAATGCCTTTATAAATACCCTCTTCGGCTTCGCCAATTTTTTCCGCCAAAGGATCATCCATCTTACCCGCTGTCTCTATTTGCTCCCTTGCTTGAGAAAAGCCTTTTTCCACCCCTTCTCTTGCCGCATCCATCATGCTTTGCAGTTCATCATCCGATGCGCCACCTGCTTTTGCCTCATCCATGCGTTTGCTTATGTGTTGCATCACGGTATCCACCACCGCTTCCACATCAAACAGAGACTTAGCTTCGTTAACTGTTTTTTCAGGGGGCATATCCACGCCCAAATTATCCTTAAGGGCCTGACCTAAACGCTGATGCGCGAACTTATCTTCGCTTAGCTTTTCTTCAGCCATGACTTTTGGCTGAATATTAAATAGCTGTGACGCTTGATTAAATAATGAGTTGGCGAACATTTTAGACCTCAAGCCCAAATGGCATTTGGCGGATAATTAGCAGGATAGTTAATGTATCGGTCAAATGCGGCTTAGCTTGAGGGTTTTAGGTGTGTTTTTAAGTCTATTTGCGCCTAAAAAGTAGCATTCCTTAAGCAATAAGCTAAATAGACGGGGTTTGACTAAGAATAGACACTGTTTTAGCTAGCATTCTCGGGGCCTACACCCAATTTACGGAAACAAAAAAGCTCCGTTTAAGCCGTGCTTTTGAAGTAGATGCGATTTTATGGATTGATAAATCCGCATGAAATGCACGACGCATCAGCAATTAACCATAAAGCAATGAGAGGCACCTTCATATTGAAGCTCGTAAATTCTGAGCAGGTCAGACTACATGTAAACTTTGTGAGTGCCCTTTAATTTATTTATTATTTAGCTTCCTCATCCTTTAGCCTCCTTTTACCTAGCGCTTTATTTAAGTATCACACCACATCAGTTAAAGTAGCGCTAAATTACCAATATAAAAGCGAGCTCTAGCATGAGTCTACATCCTTTAGCAGGTAAGCTAGCCCCAAGTGATCAACTGGTGAATGTATCCAAACTGATTACTGCGTATTTTACTGAAAAGCCTGATCCAAGCATTGCCGCGCAACGGGTGGCATTTGGTACATCTGGACACCGTGGTTCGTCGTTTAAAAGAAGCTTTAATGAAGATCATGTTTTGGCCATTAGCCAAGCCATTTGTTTATACCGTGAAAAAGAAGGCATTAATGGCCCGCTGTTTTTAGGCATTGATTCTCACGCGCTATCAGAGCCTGCATTTGTGAGCTCTCTTGAAGTGCTGGCGGCAAATGGGGTTGAGGTTATGATCTCAACCAATGATGAATACGTGCCTACGCCAGCATTGTCTCACGCTATTATTGTGCATAACCAAGGCCGTAAAACCGGCCTAGCGGATGGCATTGTAATCACCCCTTCTCATAATCCGCCCGATGGTGGTGGTTTTAAATACAACCCAACTAATGGTGGTCCGGCCGATGGACACATTACTAAGTGGATTGAAAATACCGCCAATGACATTCTTGAAGGCAAGCTTAAAGGCATTAAACGCATGCCTTATGAACAAGCACGCAAGGCGGCCACCACTCATGAATATGATTTTTTAAATACCTATGTAAATGATTTAGAAAATGTCATCAACATGGATGCCATTCGCGGTGCGGGCATTCGCATGGGTGTAGATCCGTTGGGCGGTGCAGGCGTGAATTATTGGGGCGCCATTGGCGAGCGATACAAACTTGATTTAACCGTATTAAATAAAGACGTGGATTTAACCTTCCGTTTTATGACATTGGATTGGGACGGCAAAATCCGCATGGATCCGTCTTCATCCCATGCAATGCAATCCCTGATTGGTTTACGTAACAAATACGACATTACTTTCGCGTGCGATACCGATCACGACCGTCACGGCATTGTGACCAACAGCTCCGGTTTAATGTTACCTAACCATTACCTTGCCACTTCTATCGATTATTTATTCCAAAACCGCCCTGACTGGTCTGCGCAAGCGGCTATTGGTAAAACACTTGTAAGCAGTTCAATGATTGATCGAGTGGCAAATAAGATTGGCCGTAAAATTTACGAAGTACCAGTTGGCTTTAAATGGTTTGCTGATGGTTTATTTAATGGCAGCTTAGGGTTTGGTGGTGAAGAAAGTGCGGGCTCTTCATTCTTGCGTAAAGATGGCCGCGTTTGGACAACCGATAAAGACGGTTTAGCGCCGGCGTTATTATCAGCTGAAATGACAGCGGTAACCGGTAAAGACCCTGGTGAGATTTATACTGATTTAACTGCGCAGTTAGGAGCACCACAATCAGGAAGAATTGATGCAGCAGCCACCCCTGAGCAAAAAGCCAAGCTTTCAAAATTATCACCAGAGCAAGTTCAGTCTGATATGTTAGCCGGTGAAAAAATTACCAACGTGCTAACCAAGGCGCCGGGTAACGATGCGGCCATTGGCGGCTTAAAAGTCACCACAGAAAATGGTTGGTTTGCTGCGCGCCCATCGGGTACCGAAGACATTTATAAAATCTACGGTGAAAGCTTTAAAGGTGAGGATCACCTGCAAGAAATCTTTGATGAAGCAAAAGAGCTAGTAGGTAGCGTGCTTTAAGATAATTCAATCTTAAAGCTTAAAATAAAGGCCACATGCTGTGTTTTTACCAAAACGTGCATGTGGTTTTTTTATGGGTGTGAATTAGATCAAAGCAGGTCAACTAAGCAAAAATAAAGGACAGCCACCATATTCATTAGTCGATCGCCTGCATACCCTTGCCACTTCGTGATGGGGCATCTCTCCTACACACTACTACGTCCACCCACAAAAAAAGCGCCACCCTTTCAGGCAGCGCTTTTCATTTAACTTACAAAGATTAAATTAAAAATTAATCTTCAGAAGTAGATGCAATTTTATGGATAGATAAATCCGCACCATTGTATTCTTCTTCTTGGCTTAGACGTAGGCCAGAAACCTTATGTACCAGTCCGTAAACCGCAAAACCACCGATTAACGCAACTGCAACACCCGTTAAAGAACCCACTAACTGAGCCATGAAGGTTACACCGCCCATGCCGCCAAGTGCTTCTAGACCAAAGATACCAGCAGCAATACCACCCCAAACACCACACAAACCATGTAGAGGCCAAACACCTAATACATCATCGATACGAGGGAATTTGTTTTGGAATAATGTAAATGTATAAACGAATAATCCGCCAGAGATACCACCAACGATTAATGCGCCCATTGGGTGGAATAAATCAGAACCTGCACATACAGCAACCAAACCCGCTAATGGACCATTGTGAATGAAGCCTGGGTCATTTTTACCAACCACCATAGCAACCAAAGTACCGCCAACCATGGCCATTAAAGAGTTAACCGCCACAAGGCCGCTGATGCCGTCCATTGTTTGTGCTGACATCACGTTAAAGCCGAACCAACCAACGGTTAGGATCCAAGCACCTAGCGCTAAGAAAGGAATGTTCGATGGGGCAAATGCCACTGGGCGACCATCGCGGTAACGACCAGTACGCTCACGTAAAATAAAGATCGCGGCAAACGCTAACCAACCACCCATGCCGTGAACAACTACCGAGCCAGCAAAGTCATGGAATTGCGCACCGAATGTGGCTTCTAACCACTCTTGGTAGCCGTAGTTGCCATTCCAAATTAAACCTTCAAAGAATGGATAAACAAGGGCAACGATTAACGCAGACGCCACAAGGAATGGGTAAAACTTAGCACGCTCTGCAATACCACCTGACACAATGGCTGGAATCGCGGCAGCGAACGTTAATAAGAAGAAGAATTTAACAAGCTCATAGCCGTTGTTTTGAGAAAGCTCTGTGGCACTGGCAAAGAAGTCAGAACCGTATGCGATGCCGTAACCTACAAAAAAGTAAGCAATGGTAGACACACCAAAATCTGTGATGATTTTAACCAAGGCATTTACTTGGTTCTTTTTACGAACGGTACCTACTTCTAAAAAAGCAAAGCCAGCGTGCATAAACAGCACCATGATGGCGCCTAATAAAATAAAGTATGTATTTGAACTGCTGATGAGGGTCTCTACAGCACTGTTGATGTTTTCCACAACATTTCCTCTTACGAACCTTGGATGCTTAATGACGGCTCTAATGGCCAGCATCTCTAGTGGTTAGTTAAAATTTGGTACTCAAACTGGGCCTGTTTGATGCACCACTTAAAATCGAACCAAAATAAAGCACTTTTCATACCAATGCATTAAATTGGTTCGAATTTAATCTTAAGAGGATTTCCATAGGCGCTGGAGCGCCTATGGATACTGGCTTTTAGGTATGCTCTATCGTAAAGCATTGATGTATCTTGGTATTTCTTGCGAAATCTTGAGGAAGGCTTTGCGCACTAATATCGCCAATTTCGAACCTTTTTAGTGCATCGCGCTCCAATTTGAAGCGCCTAAAGTTATTAGAGAAAATCATAATGCCATCTGGACGCAATAGAGCCATGGCCAAATGAATCAACTCAACATGATCGCGCTGCACATCTAGCACCCCTTCCATGCGCTTTGAGTTAGAGAAACTTGGCGGGTCCATAAAGATCACATCAAAGCGCTTGTCTTCTTTTTTCGCGTCTTTTAACCATTGCATGCAGTCTGCTTGTTTAAACTCATGATTTCGCTCATCCAAGCCATTTAGTGTCAGGTTACGGCGACCCCAATTTAAGTACGTGGCCGACATATCAACACTTGTGGTACTAAGTGCACCACCCACAGCCGCATGCACAGACGCCACACAGGTATAGCTAAACAGGTTTAGGAAATCTTTGTTTTCGCACAAGCTTTCAAGCTCGGTTCTAATAGGCCTATGATCCAAAAACAAGCCAGTGTCTAAATAGTCCGTTAGGTTCACATAAAGCTGGCAATTGCCCTCGCGCACTTCCATGAAGTTCGCTTGCTCATCTTGTTTTTCATACTGGCGACGACCCTTTTGAACTTGGCGCTGCTTCAATACTACTTTTTCGCGATCAACATTTAACGCAACCGGCACCGCATCCAACACGTCGCGTAAACGGTTTTGTGCTTTTTCTGGGTCGATGGATTTTGGCGGTGCGTATTCTTGAATGTGCACCCAATCGCCGTAAATATCGATGGCCACGGAATACTCAGGCATGTCCGCATCGTAAACACGATAACAATTGGTATTTTGTTTTTTCACCCAACCGCGTAATTTTTTAAGATTCTTTTTAATGCGATTGCACACCATCTGCGCGCCTTCACCCAATACCACAGGGCCTGATGATATTTGTGCCGGTGATACTTCAGGTTTAATAGACTGCTCTTTTGCCGCTTGCTGAGCCTTTTCACTGCTGCCCGCTGAAATACCGTATAAATATAAACGGGACGCAATGGCGCCATTAAAGAATTGATACTGTTTATTAGCGCGCATTTTAAATTGATACGCTTGCTGCGGGTTACCGGTAAAAATGGCCAGCGTCCAATTAGCAAAGTGCTGCTTGATGATATTACCCATGGCCGCGTACAGCGCACCAATGGCCACTTCATCACTCAAGCGCTCACCATACGGCGGGTTACAGATGATCAAGCCGGTTTCAGGCAGGCCTTTTTCTTTTGTTAGCTCGTTTAAGGCTTGATGATTAAAATGAATATAATGATGCACACCCGCACGCTTAGCGTTTTCTCGCGCTTTTTCTAATACCGAGCTATCCATGTCGTAACCCACAAGGGTCAGCTCATTTTCACTTTCTAACGCGCGCTCTTTTTGCGCTAATGCCGCGTTTTTCATTTCACGCCATTCGCTTACCTGGTGTTTTTTCCACTTTTCAAATGCAAATTGTTTGCGCAACAAACCCGGTGCAATATTCGCTGCCATTAAAGCCGCTTCAATTAATAACGTGCCCGAACCACACATTGGGTCCAACAGCGCACCGTCTTCTAGTTTCATGCGCTGCGGCCAACCAGATCGAATCAATAGCGCAGCGGCTAAGTTTTCTTTTAACGGTGCAATGCCCTGGCTTAAGCGGTAACCGCGTCTATTTAACGGCTCACCAGCTAAATCAAGAGAGACAGAAACAAGCCCGCGATGCAGGCGCACGTGAATGGAAATATCAGGCTGATCACTGACATCTGGGCGATTGCCGGTTTTATCACGGAAATAATCACAAATGGCGTCTTTCACTTTTAACGCGCCAAAGTGGGTATTGCGAATTTCATCATTGGTGCCGGAGAAATAAATACGGAAGCTCTGGCGATCACTCATGTGCTCGATCCAAGGCTGCGCCAACAAACCTTTATATAGGTCATCGGCATTTTCAGCTTCAAAGTGTGTCAAAGGCCATAACACACGACTGGCCAGACGAGAATGCAGGCACAATTTGTAGCCCAGCAGCTGATCTGCTTCGCAGCTTACAAACGCCACACCCAATTTTGCTTGTTTGGCACCCAGCTGAGTGACCTCATCTAGCAATAAATTCTCTAGGCCTTTTGGACAAGTAATAACCAACGGCTGACTTTCAGTGCTCATAATAAGATCAACTTTTTATATAAACGACTCCATCTATTGATTTAAGTGCATCTGAGATGAAGTTCACAATTTAAATTAGAAATTAAATTCCTTTAAATTCAATCACTTACACATTAAATAACTTAATGATCTTAAAAGTGACAATTTAAAGAACAAATTAATCATTAACAGATGCCCCAGCGCTCACCATACTGAGTTGGTGGCAAATGTTGTTACCTTGTTTTTGCCACTAACACCGTTCTTCATACAAAGGCTAAGACTTATGAGAAGACAGAAGCGTGATATGGACCGCCGAGCATTTCAAAAAGGCTACATGGCGGGTGTTCAGGGACGTTCAAAAGATCTATGCCCTTCCGGCACATCCCACTTTAATTGGATGAGTGGTTGGCGCGAAGGCAGAGCAGACCATTGGGATGGTTATTCTGGCGTCGCGGGCGTACACAAAATCCCGGTTTAAATACTTTCACTGCTTTAACAAAACAAAGGGCCTCACGGCCCTTTTTTTATGGGGCTCATAAAAGCCCACATAATGGCTATTATTAGCCTTTTTTAACGGCTGCAATGGCATCGCAGGCTTTCGCGATCAAACGCGGCCCTTCATAAATAAAACCACTGTACACCTGAACTAAGGCTGCACCGCGTTTACTTTTTTCAGCTGCGCTTGGGCCATCAATAATGCCGCCCACACCGATGATTGGCATTTTGCCTTCAAGCGCTTCGGTTAACCAAGAGATCACCTGATTTGAGCCTTCCTGAACAGGCACACCACTTAAGCCGCCAGCTTCAGCACCATGCTCATGGGTTTTAACCATTTCACGCTCTAACGTGGTGTTAGTAGCGATCACGCCGTCCATACCGCTTTCAATTAATGCTTGTGCCACCATTTGTGTTTCGCTCTGATCCATATCTGGCGCGATTTTCACAAGGATTGGGGTGTATTTATTATGCTTCGCCTCTAAACGCTGCTGTGCAGTTTTAAGGGTCGATAACAGCGACTTGAGAGAGTCACCAAATTGCAGGTTTCGCAGCCCAGGTGTATTTGGGCTAGAGATGTTCACCGTTACGTAATCCGCATGCTCGTATACTTTCTCTAGACAGATTTCATAATCGCGATCCGCATCTTCAACCGCAGTATCAAAGTTTTTGCCGATATTAATGCCTAATACACCTTTGTATTTAGACTTTTTCACCTGCTCAACAAGGTGATCAACACCCTTATTGTTAAAGCCCATGCGGTTAATAATGGCTTGATGTTCAGGCAGACGGAATAAACGAGGCTTTGCATTACCCGATTGCGGGCGAGGTGTAATGGTACCGATTTCAATAAAGCCAAAACCCAAATTACCCAGTGCATCAATGTAATCGCCGTTTTTATCCAATCCCGCTGCCAAACCCACAGGGTTAGGAAAGGTCAGGCCCAATAGCTCAGTTGGCGCTGGAGAAACTTTTGGTGAAAACAGTTTAAGTAGGCCTAGGCGATTAGCCGCGCCCAATAGGTCCAGAGTCAGCTCATGGGTTAATTCAGCATCAAATTTAAATAAGATATTACGGATTAAATGGTACACAGGCTGCCCTCGGTAAATTTGCGGCGCCATTATACGGCCCAAGCCTTGATCCTACAAAGGTTAACTCAGCTATTTAAGGGGCTTGGCAATGGATTAACACAGAGAAAAGAGCTTGTGGTGCTCAATTAATAACACCACAGAGAGACCTAAGCTAGGCGGGTGACATTCTTGAACTTATGATACTTATCAAATTCAATCAGAAAACGCCCGTGTATGCCGTCATGGGCAATGAAGGACCATAGAATCTTTACAGGGAAGCGAATACTGCGACCATCTAACGCATAGCCGCTCACATGCTCAGCCCCTTGGTAGGCCCTAAGCACTTCTTCAGAATTAATGTGGATATCCACTTCAATGGAGTCCAGAACCATATCGCTCGCTGACGTTTTAATTTTATCGTCAATGATCATAGCCAAAAATAAAAAAATGCCAAACCCCTGCTTAGGAATTTGGCATTTTATTTCTTAGCTTTAAATGAGCGCCTAATTAAACAGCACTAACATTTAGCCCCCACACGACTGGCCTGAGCCAAATCCAGCAACTCCCTTAATGCCACTGCAAACACAGCAAAGTCATTAATGTCGCTCTCTTTAAGCTCCTCAACCGTATGACGCCAGCGCGAAATCATCACATCGCTTTTTTCTAGCCAAGCATGTAATCGAGAGTCCATATCTTCATCGGGACTGGAGTTAATAATACTCACGGTTAACGTGCGCTGCTGCCAATCCAAATCATCACGATAGGTTTCTCTTGCCAATGCCTGCCAATGATTTTGCACCGGCATGGCATTCAATTGACCCAAGAACCATTCTAAATCCAAGTTACAACCCACCTGGAAATACGTAGCCGCAACATCGCCCACATTACGATTGGTTTGATCAGCCCCTTCAATAATACTCAAAGCACTGAACATGTTATTCGCACCTGCAATGGTGACGGCCAATTCCTCCGGCACACCGGCCTCGTGCAATTCATCATAAATGGCTTGCCAAGCGTTTTGACCCTCTCCGGCCAACAAACCCGATAAATTGCCACTGATCTCAGACACGCGACTTTGAAAGCGCTCCACTTCTTCTTGCAAATTAAGTTCGCGACGACGATTACGCAAAAACCAACGACTGCCTCGGCGCACTAAACGCATCAGGCTCGACATCATTTTTTCTTGCACTTCTGAACTCACAATATAATCCAGTGCTTCAATTTGCTCCCATAGTGCATCCATACGAAACACATCACGGGCAGCAACATATGCTTTCACGATGGTATTAATTTCAGCCCCTGTGCTATCACGCATACGGTTCACATAACTGATGCCCATGCGATTCACCATTTCATTGGCAAGTTGCGTGGCCACAATTTCGCTACGTAATTGGTGCCCATAAAGTGAATCTGGATAACGCTCCACCAACACACTTGGGAACGCCGTTTCAACGGCTTGTGCTAAATAACTGTCATTGGAAATTTCATCCACATTTAACAGTTCTTTTAAATCACCCTTGGTATAGCTAAT
>Ga0209712_10000034_pt1 | contig 123897 bp, 117 predicted proteins | sample ArcOceMetagenome_FD_187443 | JGI IMG/M metagenome (GOLD analysis project Ga0209712, IMG submission 187443) | Marine eukaryotic phytoplankton communities from Arctic Ocean - Arctic Ocean - Greenland ARC118M Metagenome (SPAdes) (version 2) | ecosystem: Environmental > Aquatic > Marine > Oceanic...
CACCGCCGCCACATGCTGTGAGAGCCGCCAGCATACTACTCAATAAAATTGCTTTTAACTTCATACATTCTCCACCTTATAAAAACGCAAAAAAGCTGCACGAATAACCGAGCAGCTTTTTAGGTATTTTTTAATTACCAGTTAGCAACATTGCTTGCATCAAAACCATAAGCTGATTGCATTGTAGCACGCGCACTTTCTAAATCGGCAATATAAGCATCAACACCAGCTAGGGTTGTAACAGGAGCTTCTGCCATTTTATTCAACACAACCTCTAGATCAGCATGGCTGATCTGTGCAACTGGGCTAAATTGTAGACCAAGAGCAAAGCCTTTCATTTCTGACCAGTGTTTTGCAATATTTTCATCAGACGCTGGCGCTGCTGTATCTAAAGTATTTAAGTCTGCAATTGTATCGTTGATATAATGGATAACTGTGGCTGCAACTGCATTTTCCCAGTTGTTCAATGCTGTCTCTGCATATTGAGCAAGATACTTCTGGTAACCTTCACCAAGTACAGGGTCTGTGCCATAGTTATCTTGGATTAACTGGCGACCATTCAAAAATGCATCCATTGCTGCTTTAGAGAAATCAACTGCAACAGTAGCACCTGCATCACGTTTAACAGCGTTAATTGAATGACCAAAGCTGTACTCAGAATATAGATCTATGTCGCCGTCTTCGTTTGTATCGAAATCGTAAGCCGCTTTTACTTCTGCATCTGTACGAGAGTTATAGTCGTGAGCTGCACCAAAGTAGCCAAAACCTTCATCCCATTGGTGCTCTAACGATGTATATGATTTCAAAGTCTGGTCTTCGCCAGATTCAAATTCAGCCAAGTTGTCTGATGCAGAGTTTTGCTTCATTAGACCCTTAGACGCTTTTAGATAATCTTCAGCTGCTTGAGAATAGGTCACTGCACCTAATAAGAATTTTTGAACTAACTGCTGGTAATCCACTCCTTCAACACCAATTGTGTCGGTACCCAAGAATTTAGTGTTTACATCACCATCTACGGCTAACTCAGAAATAACACCGAACCATTCTTTCACTAATAGGTTTGGACGATCACTATCCGTTTGTGCACCTGTGATTGTCACATCCCAACCAATAAACTCATTTGTTAAGTCGTTATCCTGACCAGCAATTTTACCTTCAAGGTTTTTATCACCTGATATAGCTGCGAAACTTGCTTGCTTTAATTCATCAGTCGCTTCTGTGGGTGTGATGCTAACTGGTGTAGCTTCAGCCGCATCGGTATACACATTTACTTCAGTCAGATTGTTTTCAGTATCACTATCTTTTGTGCCTAGTGCATATACCTTGTTCAATTTTGCCAAAGCAGCCGCAGCCGAAACACTATTTTGCAATTCTTCAGAACCTATTAACGCTTTCAGTTCGTTAATTAAAATGTGTCGTGAAGCTTGACCTGAATGTGAAACTGAAGAGTTATCATCAATTTTGCTAGCAAATTCATAATTCGTTGGCGCATTTACAACAGGAGCTTGCTCGCCATCATCATCGCTATCATCTAAAAAACAGCCTGTTAAAACAGCCGCTGAGGATAGTAGGGCAATGCCTTTAATCAGTTTCATAATGAACCTTTAGTACATTTGTATTTATATAATGGCGCGGACTTTAACAATAAGCATTCTCAGTTGCAATGAAAATACGACAGATTCTCATTACTAAATACAATCGTTAATCACTTGGAGTTATTTAGCCTAGTCCATATTGGGTATTGATCTTGGGTGGGATGTGCCTTTCAAAAAGTGGCTCTAATAGCCCAATTTTATGCGCTCAGCATTGAACTTTAGGACTTCGCCTCCATACTAAACAGCTATAACAGTTCAATCGCTTTCATCAGGACAAGCAAACATGCGAATTCTTTTATTTTTAGCCACTAACCTTGCGGTGATTTTGGTGGCCAGCTTAACCCTTAACCTTTTAGGCGTTGGCAGCTACATGACAGCTCAAGGGCTGGATCACGGTAACTTATTAGCCTTCTGTCTTGTGTTTGGTATGGCAGGCTCTGTGGTGTCGTTATTGATATCCAAATGGATGGCCAAGCGCAGCATGGGTGTACAGATCATTGAGCAGGCAAGTAATGCCGATGAGCAATGGTTATTAAGCACAGTTAAAGAACTGGCTGATAAAGCCCGCATTGGTATGCCAGAAGTGGGGATTTTTGGCAGCCCGCAAGCCAACGCGTTCGCCACCGGCTGGAACCGCAATAACGCGCTTGTAGCTGTAAGTACTGGACTACTAAATAAGATGAGCCGCGAAGAAGTAAAAGCGGTACTGGGTCATGAGATTGGTCACGTGGCTAACGGCGACATGATTACCCTGACATTGATTCAAGGTGTGGTGAATGCATTTGTGATGTTCTTTGCGCGTATCATTGGTAGCTTTGTAGACCGCGTTGTTTTGAAAAATGAAAACGGCCACGGTTTTGGTTTTTACATTGCGACATTTGTAGCAGAAATGATTTTGGGTATTTTGGCCAGCACCATCGTATTTTGGTTTAGCCGTCGCCGTGAATACCGTGCGGACATTGCCGGTGCAGAGTTGGTTAGCCCACAAGCTATGGTAAGCGCATTGGCTCGTTTGCAGGCTGAATCGAATATGCCAAGTGAGATGCCAGATGAAATGGTGGCGTTTGGTATTAGCGGTGAAATGAAAAACAAGCTGGGCGGTTTATTCTTAAGCCACCCACCATTAGAAAAACGCATTGCTGCATTGAAACAACGCTACCAGGGTTAATACCTTACTAAGCTGTTAGAAACTAACCGGACATGATGCATATCGTGTTCGGTTTTTTTATGGCTCGATTCCTAACATTCGCATTTAGTATCAGCGGTGAAATGAAAAACCTAATACAAGCCCCAGCGGTTTATTCTTAAGCCACCCACCATTAGAAAAACGCATTGCTGCATTAAAACAACGCTACCAGGGTTAATACCTTACTAAGCTGTTAGAAACTGACCGGACATGATACAGATCGTGCCCGGTTTTTTTATGGCTCGATTTCTATGAGTCACACTTAATAGAAGTAAAAATAAAAACGGGAGCTTGGCTCCCATTTTTATTAGCTATTCGTCATTCATTAAGATGCTTGATCAGTCGCCGCATCTGGCTCATCAAGGTCTCCTGGTGGGCCTTCTAGCGTGCCTAACTGGCATTGGTTTCGGCCATTCTCTTTGGCTTTATACAGCGCAGCGTCTGCGGCATCAAACACCTGCTCTGGGCGAAAGCCTTTTTCGAACACGCCTATGCCGCACGATACGGTTATTTGCACTCGCTCCCCTTTAAAGTGGAACGGGCTATTGCTTACTTGCTGGCGAATTTTTTCACCCACCAGCATGGCTTGCTCGCTATTGGTTTCGGGCAGGATCACTACAAACTCTTCACCGCCGTAGCGTGCGATTAAATCTGTATCCCGTGTGCCTTTTTTCACTTGGCGACTAATAAGCTGTAATACTTTATCACCGGCTTGGTGACCGTAGTTGTCGTTGATCTTTTTAAACTTATCCACATCACACACAATCAAACTTAAGTCGCCACCATAGCGGCGAAAGCGCTCGTATTCTTTTTGAATGTTCATGTCGTAAGCACCACGATTCGGCAGCTGGGTTAGGCTATCCATCATGGCTTTCATTTGGCTTTTGTTAAGCTGATCTTTGGTGTGTTTAAGCTCACCATCCATGTCTTTTATTTTTTGGCTTAACGCTTTGATATGCTGCTGAAAAGCGATCTCACGACCGCGCTGATCCAGCTTGAAGCCATCTAACGTGGCAAACACTTCATCTAGCTGGCTGCTGACCGAGCCTTTTAGCTCTTGCGTATTGCCCGTGGCTAATACGCTTTTTAGGCCATCAAGATGGCCGCGCATTTTTTCATCGAAGTCTTTGCTGGCGTCGCTGAATTTTTGTTCTAACTGCTCCCCTTGGCCTATCCATACTTGTAACTGATTTAGACGCTCGTTAAGGGATTTTAAAAACGCGTCGAACTCTTCTTGTTCGGTACCTAATGCGGATATCACCAAGTCCGATAGAATTTCGAGAGCGGGTACTAGCTCATACCAGCTTAAGCCCGCTTTTGTTTTATTTAACAAACGTAATGCTCTGGGCTGCTCTGGATTTGGCAAAGTGAGCTTAGAGATCAGCCCGCTTAATACGTTACTGGCCTCCATGGTTAGGCTGCTTAAACCATTATTCTCTTGGTTTTCTTCGGTGGGAATTTCGTAATTAGGTTTACCACTATCAGATTGTGCACCCTCTTCAGAAGCATTTTCTGCTGCCTCATCACTGGCAAATATACGGCTAAACCAACTGCCGGACTTTTTATCCTCAGGAGTAGATTCGATTTGATCCGCCATGGCCTCTGCCCATTGGGCGATGACATTTACCAAGGTGAGTAATAATTCGGCTTTATCTGTATTGCGAACTTGTTTGCGGGCTTTTTTGAGTATGGCAATCAAGCTTTTAGGCAGGGCTTCGTTACCGGTTTCTATACCGATCATGGTTTCTGCGAGCTGGTCTTTGTATGTTTCTTGGTGGCTCTGCCAGCGCTCGTAGCCTTTATCGACTTTATCAAGAATGGTTGTTAGGCCTGTTAGGTGCTCTTTACGTAAAAGCTCCCGTACGGCTTCAAGCTGGCTGTCTAGATCTGGGTCTCGGCCTTCTGCCACCAATGATAGGCGCACCAATGCCCGACGCAGCTGCCCCGTGTAATCCTGAAAACGCTTGTCTAACGCTTCATGCTCATCAATAAGATTGAGGTATTTGTTTTTCCACCGGGTTTGTTCGCTGCTCATAGTCCCCCCTTTCACTTTTTTAGTATAGGAGAACATTTGCTAAACGCTGGCAGAATTGTAAGGAATGGAGAATATTGAGGAATGACGCATCAGCCCATGAATACTGGGCTGATGGCTTTTAAGGCAATTACTTTTTAAGTAATTTACGTTCTAATTCGATTAAGTGATTAACCACACCAAATATATGCTCTTCGCCACCGGCGCTAGAGGCATTAACCACGTATTTGCCAGCTACCACAATGGCTGGAACACCGCTGATTTTATAATCACGTACTAGCTGGTCAGCCATTTTCAGCTGACGACGCACCATGAAAGAATCATCGTATTTATCGAAGTCCGCTTCTGATACACCATATTGGGCTAGGAATTCTTTTTGATCGTCTTTATCTAATAAAGGCTTACGGTATTTATGAATGCTGTCGAAAATCGCTTGGTGCGCTTTCTCATGTACTTTTAAGGCTTTTGTTAGATAAAACAAGCCTGCGTGAATTTTCCACTGACGGCTAAATTGCGCCGGCACCTGACGAAAATCTACGTCGGATTGAATAGACATTTTCCAAGCTTTAACGGTTGGTTCAAAGTGATTACAGTGACCACAGCCATACCAAAACACTTCTACTACTTCGACTTTAGATGGATCACGTACCAAGACTGGATTCGCTAATGTTTTATAGTGTTTGCCTTCTTGATAGTCAGCCGCCATGGCTGAAAATGAAAACATAATGGCCACAGCCATCATGGCGGTTTGAAGCAGTTTCATGAGATATCCTTACGTGTGTAATGTTCGAAACGATTTTTCTGGGGCTAGCCTAAAGAGGATTGGCTGATTGGACAAGTATTGAAGTCAAAGTTCCGTAATTTTTTGTGGGCTAGTTATTGTAGAAGGGCGCTTGCGCGCTAAAAGCCCAAGCACTCCTCGCGCAGAAGTAGATGCCCAAAAACGCAAAAACCCCGAACATTTCTATTCGAGGTTTTTTACAGTCTAGCCTAGAAGCGTTACCGAAGCAGTTGAAACAAGGCAAATATTTAAATCTCCGAGGCGCATAGCAGAGCTATGTAACGAGAAGATTTAAATATTTAACGCAGTATCAACAATGCAGGTAGCTTCCAATCTAAAACCTAGTGAAGGCCTTGGATGTATGCCGATACTGCTTCAACTTCTTTATTACTCATGCGGCCAGCAATGTCTTGCATCACTTCAGCATTGTCGTTTTGACGTTTGTTTTCTTGGAAAGAAACCAACTGAGCTTTGATGTAAGCACCGTGTTGACCACCAAGAGCAGGGAAACCCGCTGCGCTCATGCCAGAACCATCAGCAGCGTGACATGCTAGACAAGCCGGTACGCCAGTGGCTTTGTTACCAGCACGGTAGATTTTTTCACCCAAGGCTACTTTATCTTTAGCGGCATAACCTACAGTACGCTTTTGATCAGCGAAGTAAGCGGCTAGATCAGACATTTGCCTTTCATTAAGCGCAGCTACTTGGCCAGCCATGATCGCGTTAGCGCGAGCGCCTGATTTAAAGTCTTTCATTTGCTTTAGAAGGTAAGCTTCACCAAGACCAGCAATTTTAGGGAAGCTAGGTGCTGCGCTGTTACCGTTTTTACCGTGGCACGCTGCGCAAGCGCCAGAGATTTTTTTACCAGAAGCCGCATCGCCAGCTTGAGCTACGGCTACTAGGCCTAGGGACAACATCAAGCTAATCGCTAGTTTTTTCATTGTATTCACTACCTTCAGTACAATATTAGTTATTCGTTTTTGTTACTTGGCTTTGCTCATGAACTCAATCAGCGCTTTATACTGATCAGCTGTGCAATCCATACATAAACCTTTTGGCGGCATAGCGCCTTTGCCATTGGTTACACTGGCAACCAATGTATCCATTCCTGTTGCCATACGCGGCGCCCAAGCGGACTCAACGTGGCTAATTGGCGCGCCGGCTGCACCAGACGCATGACATGCCATGCATGACGTGCTGTATTTTGCTTTTACATCAAATGCATTGGCTGATGCACATAATATTAGTAATGTGGCTAATCCTAGTAGCTTTTTCATCTCTTACCTTCCTTATTTAATGTAAAGTGGTTAGGCCCACAGAAAATTTGTGGCATTATAACCAAAGTCAGGCTTGTTAACAGGTCTTCATTACTTTTCACTTGACCCATAGCAGTAAAAATCATGGATTCAGCTCAAATTAACTTCCAAAAAGCCACGTATTTGACTAGTGCACCCAGCATTAAGCAGTGCCCGGAAGATACAGGCGCAGAAGTGGCGTTTGCTGGCCGATCCAATGCGGGTAAATCCAGTGCTCTTAATACTTTAGCTCAACAAAACAAATTGGCACGTACCAGTAAAACCCCTGGTCGCACACAATTGATCAATTTCTTCGGAATTGACCCTGGTGTACGCGTGGTTGATTTACCGGGTTATGGTTTTGCCAAGGTACCTGAGCGCATGAAGCGTGAATGGCAAAAAAACATGTCACAGTACCTAGAAGAGCGTAAAAGCCTTAAAGGTCTGGTCTTAGTAATGGACATTCGCCACCCCCTAAGCGAGTTTGACCGCATGATGTGCGACTGGGCTTATGAAGTGGAAATGCCAGTACACATTCTTTTGACCAAAGCAGACAAGTTGAAACGTGGTCCAGCGCAAAGCACTAAATTGATTGTGCAAAAAGAAATGAAACATTTGGGCGATTTGTTAACCATCCAAACGTTTTCATCGTTGAAAAAAGACGGTGCTGATATCTTACGCACTCAGCTAAGTAAGTACCTGTTGGGCGAATAAGCCCCAGCATTTACTAACAGCAAAACAAATAACAAAAAACCCTACTTGATCACTCGAGTAGGGTTTTTCATTTTAGGACGCTATTTTTTACTTAGAAGCTTGCGCTTACCGAGGCGCCAATGGTTACTTCTGTTCCAGCTGTGTATTCCAAGCTACGGTCTAAACCGTTAATTTGAAACTTCTCGCTTGGACGCTGCACGATTGAGAAGTCAGCAAATGGGCGTAATTGAAACGGCCCTAAAAAGTCCCATAAATACTCGGCAGTAAACGATGTACGGGCGTGTCGGCCGTAACGCACCTCTGTTTGAATTTGCTCTGAATAGGCGCTGTATTCCAGCATGCGCTCTATGCTTAATGTGCCTGTCCATTGATGATGTTTTTTAATGGGCATGATGGCTCCAAAGCTGGCGCCGTAGGTAAACGGCGAAGATACCTTTTCACCAAATACATCATCCGCCAGAGTTATAGCTCCGTGAATGCTGCCTTGCCAATGGGTATCCATCTCTGTGATCCAATTCGATGACATGGCGCTTTTTAAGCGGTAATAACCCTTACCCTGACCGCCGTTACGGCCTGTTTGCTCGGCATTTTCAGGTATGGCCAATTTAGAATTACATAAATCACTGGCAGCATCGGTCGAGCACATTGGTAATTGCAGTTCCACATCCACAGATGAGGATTCATCCAAACGGTATTTACCCAATAACGTTAAATCCGTGCCCCCTTCAGAAGACCATTCGCCTTCTCTGGCTGCTGCTGATGCACTATCAATTTTGGTGTCGTGTTTGTCGTATTCGTAGCCATAACGCAGGCCAATATTAAAATCGGATGTGATGCCCATTAAATAGGTTACTTCTGTGGCAAAGCCGTACGCCTTACGATTAGCGTCGGAAAAGCTACGCGCTAAGTCATCAGTGGCATCTGTGCTTGAATTGGCCACATACTCGGCTGAGCTATGGCTGTCTCTCATGAGCGTGGTGCTCGAAACGTGCATTTCGCCTGGCGCCAATGTATCGCCTAAAAAGTTTAATTTAGCCGCTGATGTGGTGCTAAACGCACCGAGCAGTAATAAAGAGGAAAAACGCAACCACATGGCAAACCCTGAGCTGATTATTTTTATTATTAATAGATAGTGGCGGAGCCTGAAGTTTACGGCCCTAAATGTCAATAAAGGGCTGGGGTACAAGGGTGCAAAAATAGGACGTTTTCATCAGCTTAAGGGCTTAGTTGTTGGGTCTGAATTAATGGTGATCCCTATAACCTTAGAAACATATTCTGGAAATATTTTCACAGCAAGCCGCTCGAAGGGCTAAACCATGGATGGTTTAGGTAAAACTGCATCCCTGCGTTTCTAGGACGAAGTGACCTTTAGGTTATACCGCCGCAGTCACTCTTGTCTGTCCGCAGATACGCTTTAAGAGCTAACAAACGCCGCTCCTTGCTAAGTATCTTTAGGCAAATACCTCTGAAGATCGCTACAACCCTAGAAACTGCATCCCTGCGTTTCTAGGATACAGCCCATCCCTGGGCATAAAAAAAGCCTGATCGCCATTGGGGGAGAACGATCAGGCTGAAATACCTTCGGATTCTTGGGGAGATGCCGAAGGCAGCGGTAAACTGTTTGCTAACGGTTTTAAGGCCCAAGCCATAAAAGCCTTAGTTGAATCATGTGCAATTAAATTTAGCACCTATTTTTTCGTACAAAAAACAATCAATTCAACCTAAGCACAATTACCAGATTAGAAGCTCTTTTTGAGTTTTCCAGTTTTCGACTAAAAAAGTATAAGAAATCCCCCGTAAATAAAGAGATCAGGGGTTAGCAGACGCTATGGAGAGAATGAGAATGGATTGTTTTTGTGTTACCTACAGGGATGTAGGCAGCACAAATAGCTTCCCACCAAACCTAGTGGGCTTCGTCCCAGTTGGCGCCGCTGCCCACATCCACTTGCAACGGTACGTCTAACTCTACCGCCCCTTCCATGATTTCTTTGATCTTGGTACTCACGACCTCTAACTTGGCTTCTGGCACTTCGAAGATCAATTCATCATGCACCTGCATGATCATGCGCACATCGGTGCCGTCGGTTTCTAGCCACTGCTGCATGTTGATCATAGCCTTTTTAATGATGTCGGCTGCGGTGCCTTGCATAGGGGCGTTGATAGCGGTGCGCTCGGCTGCGGCGCGACGCATGCCGTTTTTGCTGTTGATTTCAGGCAGGTGCAGGCGACGACCATATAAAGTTTCCACATAACCTTGCTTGGCGGCTAACTCGCGAGTGCGATCCATGTACTCTTTCACCCCAGGGTAACGGGCAAAATAAATATCAATGTACGCTTGGGCTTCTTTACGGCCGGTATCGATCTGGCGGGCCAAACCAAAGGCGCTCATGCCATAGATTAAACCGAAGTTAACCGCCTTGGCGTGACGACGCATTTCAGTGGTCACATCCGCTTCATCCACATCCATAATCTCTGCGGCCGTGGCCTTGTGGATATCTTTACCGTGAGTGAAGGCATCTACTAAACCTTTATCCCCCGATAGGTGCGCCATGATGCGTAATTCAATCTGGCTATAATCCGCTGCCACCATCACAAACCCTTCTGGGGCTTCGAATGCTTGGCGGATTTTACGGCCTTCTTCGTTACGCACAGGGATATTTTGCAGGTTAGGGTCGGTACTGGATAATCGGCCTGTGGCGGTTACCGCTTGGTGATACGAGGTATGCACTCGGCCAGTAGATGGCTGGATCATCAAAGGCAGCTTATCGGTATAGGTATTCTTTAATTTCGCCAAACCACGATGCTCTAGAATCACCTTGGGTAAGTCATAATCGCGGCTCAATTCCACCAATACTTCTTCAGCGGTAGATGGCTGACCCTTAGGGGTCTTTTTAATAATGGGCAGTTCTAGTTTTTCAAAAAATATCTGCTGAAGCTGTTTAGGAGATGCCAGATTGAAGCTCTCACCCGCTAGCTCATGGGCTTGCAGCTCAAGCTGCTGAAGGCGCATTTCAATCTCACTGCTTTGTTGATAAAGCTTGTTAGCCTCAACAAACGCCCCTTCGTGCTCCATGTTAGTAAGTACTTGCGAAGCAGGCAATTCGATATCTGTATACAATGTAAGTAGCGACTCACATTCTTTTAGTTCGGCATTAAGCACTTCATGCAGGCGCAATGTAATGTCCGCATCTTCGGCTGCGTATTCAGCGGCCTTTTCTACTTCAATCTGATTAAAGCTCAGCTGTTTGGCACCTTTACCAGCAATGTCTTCAAAATGAATGCAGTCGTGATTTAGGTATTTTTTCGCCAGATCATTCATATTGTGTTTTGTGCTGGTGCTATTAAGCACATAGCTTTCCAGCATGGTGTCATGGGCGATGCCGTTTAATTCAATGCCGTGGTTACGTAATACATGGGCATCGTATTTTAGGTTTTGGCCCACTTTTTTAGGCTGGCTGTCTTCTAATAATGGACGTAATTTTTCGAGGGTTTTGTCTAAATCCAACTGCTCTGGCGCATCAATATAGTCATGGACCAATGGGATATAACACGCTTCGTTAGGCGCGGTGGCAAAACACAAACCCACAATTTTAGCCTGCATGTAATCTAGGCTGGTGGTCTCACTATCAAACGCATAATAAGGTGCGGCGCTGAGTTTCTCTATCCACATATCCAATTCAGATTCTGTGGATAAAATAGTGTATAAACTTCTGTCTACCTTGGTTTCTTGGGTGGATTTCTCTTCTGATTCACCTGTGGGTAAATCAGATGACAGTTCTTTTACCCAGCCCTTAAATTCACTCTCTTGATACAAAGACAGCAGCTTGGCTTCATCTGCCGGCACAGATTTTATTTCGTTCAAAGCCTGCTCTAATTCCACATCCAGTTTAATGGTGGCTAACACCTTAGATAAAAATGCCTGCTCTTTGTGCTCTTCTAATTTGGCTGCCATGGTTTTTGCACCACGGAATTCTAAGTCTTTTACTTTATCTAGGTTGTCATACAGGTTCTCTAAGTTGCCTAGACCCTGTATCAAACCCTTAGCGGTTTTTTCGCCCACTTTAGGCACGCCTGGAATGTTATCCACCTTGTCGCCCATGAGCGCGAGGTAATCAATAATATGCTCGGGTGGCACACCAAATTTGTTTTTAACCCCTTCAATGTCCAGCTGCTCGTTGTTCATGGTGTTGATCAGCTGCACATGCTCCGTTACCAGCTGGGCCATATCTTTATCGCCAGTGCTGATCAGAGTTTCAATGCCCTGATGAGTTGCTTGCTGCGCTAAAGTGCCGATCACATCATCGGCCTCAACGCCGTCGATCACTAATAACGGTAAACCCATGGCACTGATGATGTCGTGAATTGGTTGAATCTGGCAGCGCAGATCATCCGGCATAGGCGGGCGATTGGCTTTATAGTCGCTGTAAATATCGTTACGAAAGGTTTTACCTTTTGCATCAAAAATCACGATGATATTGGACTCTGGATAGCCCTTTTGCAGGCTGCGAATCATATTGATCACACCCTTAATGGCACCCGTTGGGCTGCCTTTGCTGTTCACTAAAGGGGGTAACGCATGAAAAGCACGAAATAAATAAGACGAACCATCAACTAAAATGGCCTTTTGTGTACTGGAAGTGGTCATAGGACTATTCTTTTTACTAGGTGAGGCCTTACAATAAAAGCCACAACAATATTCATAAATTTATGCAGGCGATCTTATCATGAAACCTATTTCCATCTGGCTTTTATTAGTTGCGTTATTAAGCTCGCCATTAGCTGCACTAGCCAGTGATGAACCTTCCATTATCATTCGCCATAGCGAAGACAAAACCTATTACGAATACATGCAAAGTGGTCAGCTGGTGGAAATCAAAGTAGTGCCTAAAGTTGGCCCTGCTTACTACCTTGTGCCAGCCGGCGGCGATAATGAAGAGTTCAAACGCCAAACCCAGTCCTCACTAAGCGTGCCTAAATGGGTTATTTTTAGCTGGTAACCTGTCCTAGCGATTGCCATTTTAAAGGCAATCGCTTGATATCCAGCCTCTTTCATTTACCAAGCACATCGATAAAGCCAGCCAAGATCAATGCTGCTATAATGCTGCTTTGTCATTCCTATTTTTTTGGTTGTACTGAATGTCTGTATACACCCAGCTTGAAACACACGATTTTGAAACCATCCTGAGCCAATATGCCCTAGGTACATTAGTTAAGTTTGAAGGCATTGCCGCTGGTATTGAAAACACCAACTACAAAATCACGCTTGATAAAGCCGGCATTCAAACTCCGTACTTTTTAACCATTTTTGAAGAAATTTCGAGCAGTGAGCTGGATTTTTTCATGCCGTTTTTATCCCACCTTAAAAAGAGCAACTGCAAACTGCCTGAGCCAAACGGCAACTTAAACGGGGTGTTTTTATTTACCGTGCAAGATGATGCGTCTGGCAAAGTAAAAAGCGGTGCCATTTTTGAATGCCTATCAGGCGGGCATATCGAAACCATCAAGCAAAAGCACTGTGAGCTGATTGGCCAAGAGCTGGCGAACATTCACCTTGCTGGAAAAAGCTATCCGCAAATTCATGAAAACAGCCGTGGGTTTTATTGGCTACAAAAACAAATTAACGGCCAGCATTTGCATGTATCTGCCGATGATCAAGCACTGCTAACAGAGACATTGCAGCGCATGCAGCACACATGGCATGACTGGAATCAAAACGACAATTTGCAAAAAGGCTTTATTCACGCCGATTTATTTCCAGACAACTGCCTATTTGCCAACGACACTGAATTAAGCGGCGTGATTGATTTTTACGCTGGCGGTCACGACTTCTTAGCTTACGATTTGGCCATTACCATTATGGCTTGGTGCCAAACACCTGAGTTTAAGATTGACCCAGTATTAGCGGATGCGTTATTGAAGGGTTATGAATCCGTACGACCTTTACATGAAGATGAACTGATGGCGCTGCCAGAGTTCATTGTATTGGCAACATTGCGATTTTGGGTGTCACGTTTAGTGGCTCAAGAGCAATTGGCTGATGCGGCACTGACAACTCCGAAGAATCCAGATGAGATGAAGCGCTTACTGCTATCGCTTTAATGTCTTATTAACACCTGGTTTAGTCTGGTAGGTTTACCAGACTAAACACCTTCCAAACAGAAAATTGCAAAATTTTTGCCTTCATCTGTCCATACATTGTTTACTTCAAAGCCTGCCTGTTTGGCAAACTCTGCAAAACCCTCTTGGGTAAATTTATAACTGTATTCCGTCACTATGTGCTCACCTTGTTTAAACGATAGGCGCTCATGGAATAGGGAAACCACCTGATCAAATAAACTCACCAAGTGCATTTCTATACGCTGCTCGGCTGCGTTGTAAAACGCATGATGCTCAAAGTGATCAAGGTTAAAACTGCCTTGGCCAATGGCATTTAAATGATTAAGTATATTTAAATTGAATTCAGCTGTGATGCCCTGCGAATCGTTATAAGCATCGTTCAAAATGGATTCTGATTTTACTAAATCCAAACCTATGATGAAGTTAGCGCCAAAACCCAATGATTGACGCACTTGTTTTAGAAAATTAGCCGCTTGTTGTGGAGCAAAGTTACCCAAGCTTGAACCGGGAAAAAAGCCCACTTTTTTTAGCCCTTTAGGCAGGCTTGTGGGTAACTTGGCTTCTTGAAAATAATCTAAGCAGGTGGCGTGAATCTCAAGCCATGGAAAAAGCCGCTTAAGCTCGATGGCGCTTTCGTATAAAAAGTCTTTGCTGATATCCAGTGGCACGTAGGATTTTGGTTTAAGCGCATCCAATAACAAACGAATTTTAATGCTGGCACCGCTGCCGTATTCCACCAAAACACTGTCTTGGCCAACAGCGTGTAAAATATCCGCTTGATGCTGCTTTAATAAAGCCACCTCTGTGCGTGTTGGGTAGTACTCAGGCAGACAGGTAATAGCTTCGAATAATTCACTGCCTTTTTGGTCATAAAAGTATTTAGCACTGATGGCTTTTTGCTTTTGCCTAAGGCCCTGTAATATTTCAACTTTTTGATCGTGTATCTCAAGGTTTAAGTCATAAAAAAATAAACCTTGGTCAGTGTTACTTTTCATCTTGCTTTCCCTGCTTATGAAATCTGTATTTAGTTATCAGCCAAACGTAAACCCGTCATGGGCCAGCGGTCTTGTGGATAAAAGAAGTTACGATAGGTGCTGCGTAAATGGCCATTAGGGGTTAATACACAGCCGCCACGCAACACCATTTGATTGCACATAAACTTGCCGTTGTATTCTCCTACTGCCCCTTCAGCCGCTTTAAAACCTGTATAGGGCTGATATGCGCTGCTGGTCCAAATCCAGTTTTGATTAAAAAGTTGTTGTGTATTTACGCCGTGAAACACCTTTGAAAAATCATCGTTATTGATTGCTTCAGTGGATTGATTGGCCAGTACTTCCCACTCACTTTCTGTGGGCAGGCGTTTTTGCGCCCATTGTGAATACGCATGGGCTTCATAAAAATTAATGTGGCTTACGGGCGCGTTAATATCCAACGGCTGTAAACCATGCAACGTAAATTCAAACCACTGATCTTGTTGTTTGATCCAATAAAGCGGTGCCGGTGTGTTGTTTTGAAAATTAGGGTTTTCTTGCCGCTCTTGTTTTAGCCATGCCCAGCCATCACTTAACCATAAAAGCGCATTGTCATAACCACCATCCATAATGAACTCTAAATATTCGCCATTACAGATTTGGCGATTAGCGATTTTAAAATCGGCCACGAACTCTTTATGACGAGGCTGCTCGTTATCAAAATGAAAACCATCACCTTGATGACCAATATGCTGAATGCCCCCTTGCATCGAATTAAAGCTTAATGGGCTAACTGGGCTGCTAATAGGTAAGTGGTTGTTTGAATAAACAGGGAATAATGGATTTTGAAAAAAGCTGTATTTTAGATCCATTAATAAAAGCTCTTGGTGCTGCATCTCGTGATGCAAACCTAGGGTGATGAGCTCAGCTATTTTTGGCTGTTGGTTTAAAAATTCAGGAGTAAGGCAATGTTTCATGGCTTGATCCACATGCTCTCGGTAAAGCTTCACATCAGGCAAAGACGGGCGAGATAACAAGTGGCGCTTGGGGCGCAAGAACTGTTCGCCTACACCGTTGTAATAACTATTAAACAACACCTGAAAATGATTATTAAACGGCTCGTAGCCATCAACATGGGGAATTAAAATAAAGGTTTCGAAAAACCATGTGGTGTGAGCCAAGTGCCATTTAGCTGGGCTAACAAATGCTGAAGCTTGCAGGGCACAGTCTTCGCTGGATAGAGATTCAATTAGCCCTAAACTTTGTTGGCGAACTTGCGAATAAAATAGCTGCGCGTTTTTAACTGAGGAGCTAACCGAAGAACAAACTGAATGGCCGACTGAAGCACTAAGTGAAGAGTCGACAGAGGTGTCGGCCGATGGATTGATCCAAGATTGCACGGAGGTTGCGACCATAGAAACAGATTTTTATTAGAATGATCTGCCCAGACTAGAGATGCCCCATTAAAAATTCAACTCGTAGAATTAAGCCAAATAATCAAACCGCTGCCATTAAAAAAGCCTTTAGCTTGGAAAAACTAAAGGCTTTCAATCACTTAAGGTTTTAAACAGGTAGAGAACTGCTTTAAAAGCTGGGAATAGAAATCTAAAAAGTTGGCGTCTTTCACCTTAAACTCGGAGGCCATTGGATCAATTTTTACTAAGCGCACATCCAAACCGGATTGCAGTTTTTTTAGCAGGCGCCCTTGGAACTGTGGTTCAACCAATAAACACGCTTGTTTTTGGCTGGCCAAAATTTCACGCACCTCTAATACATGGCGAGTGCCCACGGGTTTTTCTGGGTTATTGGTGACAACCGCTAATTGATTAAGGGAAAAATAATCCACCCAACCTGCAAACGCATCGTGATAGCTCACAAAACCCATTTGGGTTTTATCGTTCATTTGAAATCGCGCCACCATTAACCACGCGTCATACAGTTTATAAAACGAGGTTGGCTCTGGCAGTGATATTAACGCCGCTATTTTTTCCAGCATGGGACGTATTTGCGTTGGTAATAACCAAAGGTGTGGATCATGTTGCGGGCCATGATGATCGTGTTCATGCTCTTCGTGATCGTGTGTGTCATGAGCATCAAAACTGGCCAGATCAGCCATGGGTTTATTTTGATTTTGGCTTTGGCCCAATACCTTCTCTAGGTACGGTTCAAACTGAGGGCCCAGCCATACAATGGCGTCGGCCATGTGCACTTGTTTGATGTGACTGGGTTTTAAAGTGAAATCATGGGGAGACTGATTAGCCTGCACCAAGGTTTGTACGTCTAGCTCTGGCCATGCGGTTTTTACCAGCAACGCCAAAGGGTGAATGCTCACTAACACTTTATTAATTGGCTTAGTTTGTACTTGGACCGTATCAGCAGGTGCACTGACGGCATTTGGCACTAAGCCAGCCCAGCAAAGCACTATACTGAATAACAACACGGTGAAACGCATATAACTTCATCCCGATTCATCTCAAAAACAGCACAGTATGATACCCTATAGGCCGTTTTTATGGGCGCTTTTCCACACCCATAACTAGGGTTCACACTTTAAGGTTCTACATGAGTGATTATTTATTAAAATTACACGGCGCGTCGCTCGTTCGTCAGGGCCGTAAAATTTTATCCAATGTTGACCTAACCATTAATGCTGGCGAAATCATCACGATTATCGGCCCCAATGGCGCCGGTAAAAGCAGCTTATTAAAATTAGCCCTAGGGCTAACCAGCCTAAGCAGTGGCCAACGCATTAGCCTGCCCAATTTACGCATTGGTTACATGCCCCAGCGCATGAGCCTACCTGAAACCTTACCGCTGAGCGTGAAGCACTTTTTACAATTGGCCAAAGGCTTTGAAGCCAGCCAATTGCATCATGTTTGCCATCGCCTACATATTGAACATTTATTAACTCAGCCCATGCAGCGTTTATCCGGTGGTGAGTTACAGCGCGTATTGTTAGGCCGTGCTCTATTAAGCCAGCCTGAGTTATTAGTATTGGATGAACCTGTGCAGGGCTTGGATGTGACCGGACAAGCGGAATTGTACGAACTGATTACTCAACTTAAAGACGAACTGAACTGCGGCGTTTTAATGGTTAGCCACGATTTACATTTAGTCATGGCCTCTACCGACCGTGTGGTGTGCCTCAACGGCCACATTTGCTGCGAAGGCCATCCGCAAGTGGTGCAGCAAGACCCAAGCTATATCGAGTTATTTGGTAAATCGGTTCCGGCGCATTTAGTGCCGTATACCCACCACCATGATCACAGTCACGACCATCAGCACGATGACAGCTGTGGGCACACCCATGGCCACTCTAACAACGGAGAATCAAAATGATTTGGTTATTAGATTCACTGTTAGCAGGCTGGTTATTAAGTTCTATGAGTGGGCCTTTGGGCTCGTTTATCGTATGGCGCCGCATGGCTTACTTTGGCGACACCCTGGCCCACAGTGCATTGCTTGGTGTCACCCTAGGCTTTTTATTCGACGTACAGCTTAATCTTGCCATTATCTTATGCGCTGTTTTTGTGGCCTTGTTATTGGCCAGCTTGCAACGCCAACACATTATCCCCAGTGATACGTTATTAGGGCTTATGGCCCACACCACCTTGGCCGCAGGCCTGGTCACATTAAGCCTTGTGGATAACGTGCGCATTGATATTAACGCGTATTTATTTGGGGATTTACTAGCCGTAGACCGCCAAGACTTATTGGCCATGGCAGTAGGGGCATCACTGGTATTAGCAGCATTAGCCAAAATGTGGCGTGGCTTATTAGCCGTGACAGTAAGCGAAGAACTGGCACAAGTTGAAGGCTACCCAGTGGCACGCCTGCGGTTATTATTTATGGTGTTGTTAGCCGTTGTCATAGCCGGCGCCATGAAGTTGGTAGGGGTGTTATTAATCACCGCCTTACTGATTATTCCCGCCGCTTCAGCTCGACCATTTAGCAAAAGCCCAGCTCAAATGGCAGGGCTGGCCACCATTATCAGTATGATATCTGTGGCACTTGGTTTGCTCTTGTCTTATCAATTAGACACACCAGCAGGCCCAAGCATTGTATTAACCAGCTCGCTGTTTTTTGCCGTGAGTCAGTTTACGTATCGGTTTGTTCGGTAGCACGTTAAGTTTAAAGATGGGGATCCAATGAAAGCTCATGGCAGTCTAAAGTTAACTTGGAAACAGAACACTCTTTATGCTGAAGCATTTGGCCCCTTCAATGAAGAAGGCGTTAAGGACGCTGCAAAACAGTATTTGTATGAGCTTGAGAATAGCCCATCATCTAAATTTTCAGTCATTGAGATTTGGGATGAGGATAGCCTAACCTCCCCTGAGGCTATGGCAAACGTTGGTCGGTTATGGGAAGCGCTTGCAAATTTCGGCTGTGTTTCATTTGCGCTTGTTACATGCAACAGGCTGCAGGAGAGTGTCGCAAAACCTTACTTACCGCCTATCGGTAAAATTTTTAATGACCTGCAAGGTGCTGAGCACTGGGTTACTCCTTAGCGCAGCACCTCTTAATACTACTTAAACGAATTCATATAATCTGAAATTTCCTGCGTCTGCAAAGGCGCAGTAAAAAACCCCATATACTCCCCAGCCGGGTTCACCAAGACCACCTGCGAGCTGTGATCCATCAAATAGCTTTCCCCATGGGGCGTCTTTTGAAAGAACACATGCATTTGACGAGCTAGGTTTTGAATATCAGGTAATTCACCGCTCCACGCTTGGAACGTTTTATTAAAATATTCGATGTAGCCCTTTAACTGTTTAGGGTTATCGCGCTCAGGGTCCACAGAGACCAATACCACCTGCAGGTTATCCAATTGAATATCACGTGCGGCGCGATTGATCTCGGCTAGCGTTGTTGGGCAAACATCAGGACAATAGGTGTAACCAAAAAAGACCAGGCTCCATTTATCTTTAAACACCGTGTGATCCACTGTTTGAGCATCCTGGTTGTACATAGTGAAACTTGTAACAGGAACCGCTTGTGGTAACGGCTGATAGCTTTCTGGCATGCCCGGGCTACAAGCAACCAACAGCATTAATGTGATATAGATAAAAACGCGCATGTGAATCCCTATTAAAGCTAAACTGTCATTCACTCATTCTCTTTTTATTTGTTAAAAGGCACAAGCCGTTTTGCGTGTAATGCACAACATGTTTAATTTTCTATCCCTTGGCTCTGCCCACCACAGCATGATTTGGCGTTTAGCCCTGCCTATAATGTTAAGCAACATCTCTGTGCCGCTATTGGGCTTAGTAGACACCGCAATATTAGGCCACCTAAACGACAGCCGTTATTTAGCGGCCGTGGCCATGGGCGCCAGTTTATTTACCTTTGTATTTTGGAGCTTTGCCTTTTTACGCATGGGCACCACAGCCCTTGTAGCGCAAAACTTTCAGAATGATCAGCGCCTAATCAATATTATGCAAAGTGCACTGCTGCTGGGGTTAAGCATTGGTGTCATATTGTTTTTGATTGCGCCATTTTTTGGCCAAGCATTGGTCAATTTAATCGGCGCTGTGCAGCACATAGAACCACTAGCATTAGAGTATTTGTTAATCCGGTTTGATATGGCCCCTGCCGTATTAATGAATTACGCCTTACTGGGTTATTTTATTGGCATGGGTAAAACCCATATCCCACTGATCCTGCTGGTGACCTGCAATGTGGTAAACGGCATTTTAAATTATGTATTTGTTTACCATTTAGATTTAAACAGCGCGGGCGTGGCCTATGCCAGTAACATCGCTGAAGGCCTGCAATTAGTATTAGGCTTTGTATTTTTGATACGCCAGCTTAATCTTTTTTCGCAAAGCCCGTTACTGGGCTTTAAGCAGCACCTCGGCCATTTTTTCAACATTAATAGCCAGCTGTTTATTCGCACGTTATTTTTATTATTCACCTTTGCCTTTTTTATGAAACAAGGGGCCATGCACAGCGATGTGATGCTGGCCGCCAACGCTATTCTTATCAATCTATTAATGTTCATGAGTAACGCCTTAGATGGCTTTGCCATTGCCAGTGAATCCATGGTGGGCAAGGCCGTGGCGCTCAAACAACACAAGACCATAAAAAGCATTATTAAAGTCAGCGGCTTGTGGTCATTTTTATGTGCACTGCTATTCAGTTTATTGCTCTTAATATTTCATGATTCTATTTTACAACTGCTTACCAGCCAGACTGAGGTATTAGCATTATTAGATGCATTAACCCCTTGGCTTATCTTGCTGCCATTGGCGGGGTTTGCCAGTTATTGGTTGGATGGCATTTACATTGGCTTGGCTCAGGTGCGACAAATGCGTAACAGCATTTTATTTGCCGTCTTTGTTTTATTTTTACCTCTGCAATATCTATTGCAAAGCTGGACCTATCACGGCCTATGGCTGGCGTTTTTTGCCTTTCTATTAGGGCGCGCAGCATGGCAACTGGGGGTTTTAACAGCATCTTTAGAAGAAAGTGCCAACAAAGTCTCACAATGCTAATTTTGCATAAAAAAACCTATTAAAAATTAGCAATTCGCAGGAACTAGTCTAACTTTAACGGGGTCGGATATTACTAATCACCAAAGAGAATTAGAGCCTATTTCTTATGGTTTTTTCATCTAACCAAGGCCATATTATGATTGTTTTGGTGACCGTATTTTTATACCTTAGACGCCGTTGAAAGGAGGCAGCAACTGTAATAAAACAACGACTAACAATAATAAAAAATGTTTTAAAGAAACAGTAAATCGTAACTTTTTGATCAAACGTTACGTACAAATAACTATAAAAACAGGGTAAACATCCATTGGCCCATTTTAATATTAGAGAATTCTAAAAAGCATTTTGCTTTTTATCTCATTAAAATTGCTCAACGGTATTGCATGAACTCACCATGCAAAACTTGCCAGGAGGTATTATGCGCGTCAGCACACTTAGAACGATTATTAGCCAGGCTTTTTATCACGAAGAGCGAACTCACATTCTAGAGCGCCATTTAAAAAACCATATTGCTAATTTGCCAGACCGATTAAGAATTCAAAAAGACAACGAACTGGATTCATTAAAAAGCTTTGCCATGGAGTACATACATCATGTACCAGAGTTTTTAGATTCATTACGTGATTCCGCCAGTAAAGCCGGCATAGAAAATCATGTGTTTCCGTTTTTAAAAATCGCGGAAGATTATTTTGTCGCGCCACCAAAATTGCCAAATGACCATACGGGTTTAATGGCTTTAATGGATGAAGCTTATTTAGCCCACCGTTTATTTGAAGAAATAAACGACCGCTATATTAGTCGCGTAGGCTTACCGCTGATCCCTTGGGATATGACGTTGGCCAACGTGGTAGCCCATCAACTGGTAGGCGAAGAGCTCGCTAACCAGCTGGACGCTTTAGTGCATCGCACTGTCAGTAAAATGATGCCGGCTGAAAGCAGCTATCACAGCGAGAGCTTTAAAAACTATGTAAAAGAAGAACAGGGCAACGTGTCGAGCATTTGGCAACAGTGGCCTTGCCTAGGCAAAGAGAGCGGCATTGATTGGAGCTTTGCATAAACTTATAGCCTGGCGCACCACAACTTCAAACGCGAGATATAAAAAAGGGAGCCATTTGGCTCCCTTTTTATTGTTACTTAATAAAAATTACTCAGCTTCTCTAATACGGGTAAAGCTTGCAAACCTTGGTAAACCTTTTTTAGTAAAACCTTGATGGCTATAAGTAACGTCACTGCCGATAGGCGGGGGGTTTTGGCGCTCTAGATTACTAAAGCCTGTGCCTATTTTAAACAATTTACCGTTTGGCATTTCAACCCAGATAGCGCCCATCATGTTTTTAAATTTACCACGGCCTTCTTGGTAGGCAATCACACGGGCTTCTGCGTCTTGGCGTTTTTTCATTTTTAACAGGTGTTCACTGCGACCTGACTCATACACACTGCCAGGTGTACGCAACATCAAACCTTCGCCACCTTTTTTTATCACACTGTTTAATTGGCTTTTGATTTTTTCTAAGTCAAACATTTGAGTTTGTTTAACTAGCTGTAGATGTGGAAGGTTTGTGGCTTGAACAATTTTTTGAAGCGCTGTTTGGCGAGTCTCAAACGGGCTGGTGTTTAGAGGTAAATCAAACACCTGGAAACTAACTTTTTTCCATAAGTTATCATTAGGGATTTTATCTAATACTATTTTTGTTAAGGCTTGGTAGCCATCTCGGCCTGTCCACAATTCGCCATCTAAAGCTTGTGTAGGCAAATCTTTAACGAACCACTCGGGGGCATTCAAAACTCGACCGCTGCGGGTTTTTAATTCTTTGCCGTTCCAATAACAGCGAATGCCATCCAGTTTTTCACTGACCCAATAACTGCTGTTTTGCATCTGGCCTTTGAAGTTTTTTGCCAAACTTAACTGTGGCAAGCGCTCCTTGGCGTATAACCAACTTGGCAATACAAGTACTGCAAGTAAGGTTAAAAGAATGAGGGTGTTTTGCATGGTTCTTCCTGAACGCGATTTAACGAAGTACAAACATCGAGATAACACTGCGAGAAATATACAACTGAAGATTGGGAAAAGATTTTAACAAAGCCCTTTGTAGGGAAATATCAGCCGTTCGTCGTATTAGCTGTAAGCTGTGAACCATTATTCTCTTTTAGGATATAACAGCTCACATTTCTTATGAATTTAGAGCATTAAAACTGCGTCATTTCACAGTTTTGATTAGCTGTGAACACCTTATAAATTACACTATTAGAATTTAAGAGCTCACATTTCTTATGCTTTTAGGGACTTAAAACTGCGTCACTTCACAATTTTAAATGTATCCGCTTTCGGTTTTTTACCCTAAAACACCAAGATTAGTATGCCTCTGCTAGGTGTTCGTTTTTCAGTTTCACATAGTTGCCAGCCGTATATGAAAAATACGACAGCTCTTTCTCACTTAATGCGCGCACCATTTTAGCAGGACGGCCCACATATAAATGCCCACTTTTCAAAACTTTACCCGGCGACACTAACGAGCCTGCTCCCAAAACCACATCGTCTTCAATGATGGCGCCGTCCATGACCATGGACTGCATACCGATCAAAACCCGTGAGCCAATGGTGCAACCATGCAGCATGGCCATATGACCCACGGTCACTTCATCACCAAGGGTTAACGGGTAACCACCTGGGTTAAAATCGCTGGCGTGGGTGATATGCAAAATACTGCCATCTTGAATGCTGCAACGTTTGCCAATTGTAATGGTGTGCATATCGCCACGGATCACAGTATTGGGCCACACTGAACAGTCATCGCCCAGTGTCACATCACCCAGCACCACGGCCGTTGGATCTACGAATACTTGATTGCCTAATTTAGGCGTTGAATCTTTAAATGAGCGGATAGATAGCGACAAAATGTTCTCCTGCTTTGAATCCTTAAGCGTTAGAGCTTGAAAGATTGGGACGTTGCCCCAACCTTATAACGTCTACCAATAACACTCTATTCAAAAACGCTGCTAGGTTAAAAATATTTATGTCTGCCACTTTGTCATCCCCACAAGCGTTACCCAATTTTAACGAAGTTGAAATTGAAAAAATTGAAAGCATCATTGGCCAACACCTTGATAACAACTTAAGCGCCATCAAAGAACTCAGCACACAAGCCAGCCCTAATTGGGCAAGCTTAGTGGCCAAACTAGAAGAGCTAGATGACGTATTAAGCAAATCATGGAGCCCAGTGGGCCACCTAAACAGCGTATGCAACAGCGATGAGCTACGTGAAGCTTACAATGCATGCCTGCCTAAGCTTTCAGCCTACAGCACAGAAATTGGCCAAAATAAAAACCTTCAGCAAGCTTATCAAACCATTAAAGACAGCCCAGAATTTGCGCAACTAAACAAAGCTCAACAAAAAACCATTAACAATTCCCTGCGCGATTTCCATTTAGCCGGTGTGGATTTAGCCGATGATAAAAAAATGCGCTATGGCGAAATCAAATCGCGCTTAAGCGAATTAAGCAGCAAGTTTGGTGAAAACGTTTTAGACGCCACCAATAAATGGCAAAAAGTCATTACAGATAAAACAGAGCTGGCCGGTGTGCCAGAGTCAGCCCTTGCTGGGTTCGAGCAATCTGCAAAAGCCGCTGATAAAGAAGGCATGTTATTAACATTGGATTTCCCATGTTATTTACCCGTTATGACTTACTGTGAAAACAGCGAGCTGCGCAAAGAAATGTACACCGCCTTTTGCACCCGAGCGTCTGATCAAGGCCCTCATGCCGGTGAGTTTGATAACAGCAGAAACATGGACGAAATTTTAAAACTGCGCCATGAGCTTGCAAACCTATTAGGCTTTGAAAGCTACGCCCATTATTCACTGGCCAGTAAAATGGCAGACAGCCCAGAGCAAGTGATTAACTTTTTAGAAGACTTGGGTAAAAAATCAAAAGCCCAAGCCTTACAAGAATTCGAAGAATTAAAAGCCTTTGCCAAAGAGCAGGGCGCTCAATTACTTGATGACAGCCTCAATGCATGGGACGTAACCTTTTACGGCGAAAAACTAAAACAAGCTAAATACAGCGTCAGCCAAGAAGAAATTAAACCGTATCTGCCGGCACCTAAAGTACTGTCTGGTTTATTTGAAGTGGCCAACCGCTTATTTGATGTAAGCATCGCAGAAGACCCTGACGCCAATGTAGAAAACGGCGGTCTATACCATGAAGATGTTCACCTATTTAACATTTCAAAAGACGGCCAATTAATCGCGCGCTTTTATTTAGACTTATACGCCCGTGGTAAAAAACGCGGCGGCGCATGGATGGATGAATGCCGAGTTCGCCGAGTAAAAGCCGATGGTGATGCGCAAATTCCTGTCGCCTATTTGGTATGTAACTTCACACCACCTGTGGGCGACCAGCCTGCACTGCTGAACCACGATGAGCTAACCACATTATTTCACGAGTTTGGCCACGGCATTCACCACATGCTTACCCAAGTTAAAACCGCGGCTGTAAGCGGCATTAACGGTGTGGCATGGGATGCGGTTGAATTACCAAGTCAGTTTTTAGAAAACTGGTGCTGGGAACCTGAAGCCTTGGCCTTTATCACTGGCCATGTGGAAACCGGCGAACCGCTGCCTCAAGATTTATTAAACAAAATGCTAAGCGCCAAACACTTCCAAAGCGCCATGATGATGATGCGCCAACTGGAGTTTTCGTTGTTCGATTTCAAAATGCATTTGAACTACAACCCGGAAAACCCACAAGCCATTCAAGATGTAATCAGTGATGTGCGAAAAAAAGTCGCCGTGGTGACACCGCCTGATTTTAATCGCTTTCAGCACAGCTTTGGACATATCTTCGCAGGGGGTTACGCAGCCGGTTATTACAGCTACAAGTGGGCCGAGGTATTAAGCGCAGACGCTTATAGCCGCTTTGAAGAAGAAGGCATCTTTAACAAAAAAACAGGTCAGTCATTCTTTGATGAAATATTAAGCCGAGGCGGCGAAGACGACGCAGCGGTTTTATTTAAAAACTTCCGTGGCCGCGAGCCAAGTGTGGAGCCTTTGTTGCGTCATTGTGGCATTAAATAAGAATTAAGGGCCGCGTAAACTCGGCCCCTTTTTTACATACCTGACGCACGCCCAAGGAGTGCGTATAATGACCCGAATTGACCATTTCTGAGACACGCCATTATGTTTAAAACCAGCAAGCGCTTTATCGCCGGCGCCGTATGCCCGAAATGCTCAGAAATGGATAAACTGATCATGTACAAAAACGAAGAAGGCCGTGATGTGCGTGAATGCGTGGCCTGTGATTATCAAGATGTGATGAAATCAGAAGAAGAAATGGCTGAAGAAGCGGCGCAAGCCGCTCGCATCGACACCCGCGTGACGCCTGAAGGCAAGCCGATTCGGGACGAAGGTGAGCAGGCCATCAAGATTTTTGAGGTGATGCCAGGTAGTGATACAAAACACTAAAGACAAGTTCTCGGTGTATTACGCACTTCGTGCTAATAGCACCCTACAAATTAACATGAAATAAGTAGGGTGCTATTAGCGCCGTGGGCGCGTAATACACCAACTGAAAGATCTACAATAGAACGTTATTCAACTGCTCCATCACAGCCTCAACCGTAATCAAATCCATAGCATCCGCGTGATGCACACGCTCATGCCAGCCTGCATCCTCGAACGATTTTCCTAAGTATTTTTCTACCGCTTGTGGATACGCATCCACCGTGTAATCAGGGTTTTGGTAGGGCCCAGATAAACCTGAGCGGGCTACCGCATACAAGCCAATCACAGGCGTGTGCATGGCCACGGCAATATGGGCAGGGCCAGTATCGGGGGCGATCAGGCAATCTACTTCACCTAACAAAGCACAAATTTGTTTGTGTTTAGTTTTACCCACAAGGTTATCTATTTTTGTTGTGGCCAGCTTTTCAATTTCGGCTGCTAACGCAATTTCGTTCTCGGCTGGGCCGCCGGTTAATACAAACTGGCAATCGTATTTTGCCGATGCTTGATCAATCAATTGAGCATAATGATGAGCCTTCCAAGTTCGCTCTGCCTTACTAGCCGCCGCGTTTATGGCGATGTACTTTGGCTTGTTACGCTGTGCCTTTGCCCAAGCTTGATCGTCTTCACTGGTATAAATGGAAAAATCAAAATCTTGCGCTTGGTTTGGTGTATCAATGCCTAGATGTTTAGCAAAGCCCATAAAACCTTGCGCTAGGTGTTCATCAGCAGGTGCGATTTGCTCTTGCACAAAAAAGGAATGCAGGTCTTTAGCGCGGCCATTATCAAAACCGATTTTACGTTTTGCATTAATGTGTGGGTAAATTAAGTTGGTGCGAAAACTGGCTTGCGCGGCAATTAAAATATCAAACTCATATTGCTTGAACAGTTTACGCAGCGCCAAATAATCTTTAATTTTTTGCGGCTTTTTAATCACCAAAAACTCTACGCCTTCCATGCCCTCAAGCAGTGGATAAACCGCAGAGCTGGTGATCCAGGTGATCTTGCACTGAGGCCACGCCTTTTGCATGGCGCGGATCATAGGAATGGCCAGCACCACATCCCCCAAGGCAGACAAACGGAAAAAGGCGATATTTTTAGGGGCTGATTGAGTCATAGAGTTTTGCTGGAGATGTTATTTTTACTGATTATAACCACTATCTATAGGCCTCGCCTTAACTAACTTCACAGCCTAACAAGCGGGATCCATCCTTTGGGTAAACAGCCATTCGCTTAAAATGCGGGCTAAATTGCTATACAATGACCCACCTTTACAGTGTAAAGCACTGCTGTAAATGCGAATAAATACTCAATAGGTTTGTTTCCATGTCCACAATGAATTTAGAGCTAAGAGACGGCGTTCACGTGCTGACTCTGACCAATAACGCAGAAGAAAACACCTTCACTATCGATGTACTGAATGAGTACCTTGAAGCGTTTAAACAGGTCGAAGAGTACAAAGGCAACACTTCTTTATTGATCACCTGTGAAGACCCTAAAACGTTCACCAATGGCATCAACTTAAAATGGTACATGGGTGGCATCGCATCGGCTGAAGAACGTGCGGCTTTTCCAGACACCATTGATAAAGTACTGGTCCAACTGGCCACACTTAACTGCCCAACCGTGGTTTGCATGAACGGTAATACCTACGCTGGCGGTGCTATTCTGGCTTCAAGTGCTGACTTTAGAGTGATGCGCTCTGACCGCGGTCGCATGTGCTTCCCTGAAGTGAACATAAATATTCCGTTCCGCCCAAAAATGCATACGATTTTAGACATGTATTACAACCAGCAAGTGCTGAAAGAAATGATGCTTTTGGGCACACCAAAAACAGGCCAAGAATGTTTAGAAGCTGGCATTGTAGATTACCTATACCCGCTTGAAACGCTGCAAGAAGAAGCCTTTAAACTGGCCAAAACCCTGAAAACTAAAAACCGTGGCACTTACACCACCATCAAACACGGCCTGCGTCACAAGGTGTTTGCCTACCGTGATGAATACGGGTTTGAAAACTACGTGCAGGCGTAATTGATTCCATAAAGAACCATAACCAATGCCGATTACTTTAGATAAAGACATTGCAGACGTACTCACCAGCGTAAAAACCATTGCGCTTGTGGGTGCCAGCCGAAAAGCCCATCGTGCCAGTTATCGGGTGATGCGCTTTCTATTGGATAACAGCTATCAGGTTGTACCAGTTAACCCTGCGCTGCAAGGCACAGAGCTGATGGGGCAAATGGTGTATGCCAACCTGGCTGATATTCCGTTTACTGTTGATATGGTGGATGTGTTTCGAGATGCCAGCCACTTACAAAACATTGTGGAACAAGCCATCAGTTTGAATATTAAAACCGTATGGACGCAGCTAGAAGTGATCAATGATCAGGCCACTGAGTATGCTGAAAAAAATGGCCTACGTATGGTGGTTGATAAATGCCCGGCCATTGAGCTGCCTAGGTTATCGAATCTTGGTTTAATTTAAGGCACTTCTGGAGTGCCTTAATCAAAGAACTATAAATTAGATGCTGACTCATTTAGGGAAACTTTGAACCTGAATAGGTTATCTGTTCGCCAGTGATTCACTACCCCTGTAATCAAATAATAATTATACTTAGCCCAGTCGCTATCTGATGATCTATCCGATCTTTTTACAGACCAATAGTACATATAATTATGATTTAGTGATTTCTCCACCTGATGAAGGTTGCCCTCTAACCCAGCCTTTTCATAAACAACTTGAAGTGGTTTTTGTTTAAGTGACCATTGATCCAAAACCCCTCTTGTTAAAATTATCAAATCATACTGACCGTCATAATTTTCAGGGGCTGCCCATTCTAATATTGGGTTAGCTGAATTTACTTCAGCAGCCTTGAAGCCAACCTCAGGAACAACAGGGCCTATTCCATTAAAGGTTGTACAGCCCGTCAACATGAAGAAGGTACAACAGATAATCCTTATCATACAAATTCCTTTCTTTTTTAATAAAACTACTTGCCAGAAGCGTCATGAGCGAAGGCCAGACAAGGCAAAAATAATTTTAGGTGAGGCGCATAGCAGCGCTATGTAACGAACCTAAAATTATTTTTAACGCCGTATGGGCGAGCGCAATAGCTTCTAATTACTCAACAGTCACGGATTTGGCTAGGTTTCTCGGCTGATCCACATCGGTGCCTTTTAGCACGGCCACATGGTAGCTCAGTAATTGTAATGGAATGATATATAAAATCGGCTCCATTAAGTCACTAACAGAAGGCATGCTTAATACCTTAAGATTATCTTGGCTTTTCACATTGGCTTTTTCATCGGCGAATACAAATAACTCACCACCACGAGCACGAACTTCTTCAAGGTTAGATTTTAATTTATCTAACAAATCATTGTGCGGTGCAACGGTGATGATTGGCGTGTCTTTATCCACAAGGGCCAATGGGCCGTGTTTTAATTCACCAGCAGGATACGCTTCAGCGTGAATGTAAGAAATCTCTTTCAGCTTTAACGCGCCTTCCATTGCGATTGGGTACATGGCACCACGACCAAGGAATAAGCCGTTATGTTTTTCCGCAAAGTCTTGCGCCATGGATTCAATGTCGCTGTCCATGGCAATGGCTCTTTCGATCAGCTCTGGCATTTTAGAAAGCTCAGAAACAATTTCTTCTTCTACTTGCTCAACCATGCCATGACGACGGCCAAGGGCGATGGTTAATAGCATTAGCGCCACTAACTGAGAGGTAAACGCCTTGGTAGACGCCACGCCAATTTCAGGACCTGCATTGGTCATGATGGCTAGGTCTGATTCACGTACAAGTGATGAACCCGGCACATTACAAATGCTTAAGCTGGCAGTGAAACCAATCTCTTTGGCTTTTCGTAGAGCGGCTAAAGTATCCGCGGTTTCGCCAGATTGAGAGATAGTAATAAACAAGCTATTTGGTAGCGCTACGGTTTTGCGGTAACGATATTCACTTGCCACTTCGATCTGACAAGGAATACCTACTAGGCTTTCGATCCAGTATTTAGCCACCATGCCTGAATGGTAAGAGGTACCGCAGGCGATAATTTGCACCGCTTGGGTTTTATCGAATACTTCTTTAGCTTTAATGCCAAAAGCTTGTTCTAACAAACGGGTTTTATTGATGCGCCCTTCAAGGCAGTTACGTACAACATCTGGCTGTTCGTAAATTTCTTTCATCATGTAATGACGGAATTCACCTTTACTGGCGGTATCCATTTTGTGTTCAAACACATTTACGTCGTGAATCACTTCAGAGTTGTCCGCATCCCATACGTGTACATGGTCTGTGGTTAACTCGGCCACGTCACCTTCGTCTAAAAAGATAAAACGGTCGGTTACTTGTAAAAGTGCTAACTGATCAGAAGCAATAAAATGCTCGCCAGAACCTACACCGATTACTAGCGGAGAACCCTGGCGGGCTGCAACCAATACACCAGGGTGGTCAGCACTGATAACACCTAGCGCATAAGCGCCGTCTAAACGGGTAATGGTTTCTTTAACCGCATCCGTTAGTGATGAAATCTTTTGCAGGTTTTGGTGTAACAGGTGGACGATCACTTCAGTATCGGTTTGTGAATTAAATTCATAACCCGCTGCTTGAAGTTCTTCGCGTAATTCTTCGTGATTTTCAATGATGCCGTTATGCACAATCACCAAACGCTCACCGGACATATGTGGGTGAGAATTTTCTTCGGATGGCTTGCCGTGAGTGGCCCAACGGGTGTGAGCGATACCGGTTTTACCAGAAAAAGGCGCGGCTTCAATGCCCGCGTCTAGCTCTTTTACTTTACCCATACGACGGCAGCGTTCAATGGTGCCGGCATCAGAAAGCACAGCAAGGCCCGCACTGTCATAACCACGGTATTCAAGGCGACGTAGGCCTTCTAACAAGATTTCATTTACATCGCGTTTTGCAATGCCGCCAACTATTCCGCACATTATTTTTATTCCTTTAATTTACAAACGCTTCACGAATAACTGGAAGCGGTTTTAATTTTTTGGCCGCAAGTCAGGGGGAGACGTCGGACGCTTTAATTCTGTTGCTAAAACTCAACACTGTGGGAGGGCGCTTGCGCGCGATTAAGACTAAATAGCCTATCGCGCGCAAGCGCCCTCCCACACTATTTTCAAATCACTCTTTAACTGGTCGCGTCCAGCTCATATTCTTCTGGCGACCGCGAGCCACAGCTAACTTGTCATCTTCTACTTCTTTAGTGACGGTAGAGCCAGCACCCACTGTTGCACCTTTACCAATTTTCACTGGGGCAACAAGAGACGAATTTGAACCAATAAACGCACCGTCGCCAATCTCAGTTTTAAACTTGTTCACACCATCATAGTTACAAGTAATGGTGCCTGCGCCAATGTTCACGCCTTTGCCAATCTCAGCATCGCCAATATAAGTTAGGTGATTCACTTTAGAACCTTCACCAATAACGGATTTTTTAACTTCGCAGAAGTTACCCACTTTGGCACCGTTTTCTAGCTGAGCACCCGGGCGCAAGCGCGCATATGGGCCGATGTCGCAGGCTTCTTTGATTAAAGCATCTTCAATATGGCTAAACGCTTTAACATGGGTATGAGCGGCAATTACGCTATCTTTAATGATGCAATTAGCTTCAATGGTTACGCCGTCGGCTAAGATCACATCACCTTCTAAAATCACGTTTACATCAATCACCACATCACGGCCAACGGTAATGTTCGCGTCACGCAAATCTAAACGAGCAGGGTCTAAAACAGTAACGCCTTTTGCCATTAAGTCGTTAACTAAACGGGCTTGATACCAGCGCTCTAACTCAGCTTGCTGGGCGCGATTATTAACGCCGTAGGTTTCTTCAGCAAATTCTGGCTGTAGTGTTTCAACTTCAATGCCTGCATTAACCGACATTTCAATCACGTCTGTTAAGTAGTACTCCCCTTGGGCGTTATCGTTAGATAACTTAGGTAACCACTCATGCAGTTTCTGGGTAGGAACAGATAAGATGCCGGTATTGCATTCTTGAATCTCTAGCTCCGCTTCGTTGGCGTCTTTATGCTCAACAATGGCTTTTACTTTATGATCGCCGTCACGCACGATGCGTCCATAACCTGTTGGATCATCCATATTCACGGTTAATAAACCGGTTAGATTGTTCTTAGCGATATCTACAAGGGCTTGCAGCGTATTGGCTTGAATTAACGGCACATCGCCGTACAAAATCAGTGTCACACCGTCTGCTTCAAGGTTTGGCAGTGCCATTTTCACCGCATGCCCGGTGCCGTTCTGTTCGGTTTGCATGGCCCATTGAATATCGTTGGCATCGGCAAAGGTGTCTTGAACCGCTTGCGATCCATGACCTATCACCACATGCAACGCTTGCGCGTTCACAACTCGGGCCGCATCTAAAACATGGGCCAACATGGGTTTGCCCGCAATTGGGTGCAAAACTTTTGGTAAATCTGATTTCATGCGCGAACCCTGGCCCGCGGCTAGTACCACAACTTCAATATTCATTAGCTAAAACTCTTAGATCCTTTGGTTTCTTAATCCATTTTATTGTTATCTGACTCTGTCACACATAACCTGACAGTAAATATCAAGGGCGCACATTCTATTGATGTACGGGGCTTTTACAATATCAATTGTCACAAATAAAATGACAACCATCACATCATGGCATTATGATAACCCCACAAATATAATTAGACCTTCATTCGAATATAACCCCCATGAATCTATCTGCACTTACCCAGCTTGATTTAAGTGAACGAGAAATCGCCATTTATAAAGCCTTACTGGAGCTTGGCCCGTCTAGTATTCGTGATTTAGCCGATAAAAGCGGCTTTAATCGCGGCAGCACCTACGAATCCTTAAAAACCTTGGTCAGCAAAGGCATTGTGAATTACCTGCCTAAAGGGAAACGCCGCGTGTTTCAGGCTGAGAACCCAGAAAAACTGTTGGATATGGCCGAACAAAAGCGCCAGAACTTAGAGCAAACCTTATTAGAGCTAAAAACAGACATCATCCCAGGACTTAACTTGCTAAAGCCTGAATTTACCTCAGGCAATGTTCGATTCTATGAAGGAGATGATGGGGTTGAATTAGTGCTTAGAGATATCCTAAGCAGCGTGGATAAAAGCAAACAAAAAGAATACAGCGTTATCTCCACCCAAGCCCTGCGTGAGCATTTGTATCGTCCTTTCCCAAACTTCACTAAACAGCGTATTCAGAAAGGCATTTCAGTGCGGGTACTGGCCATTGGCGACGGAGGAGATGAAGCTGAGCTTGCCGAACGTAAATGGTTAAAAGGCGAGGGGGACGCGTCTTATATTGCAATCTATCCACCCAAGGTCGCCATGATCAGCTTAGCCGATAATAACTACCCGGTTGTGGTGGTGATTGAAAGTGATGCTATCGCCGGTACACAGCAAATTATGTTTAACACCCTATGGGCAGCTTTGTAATTCTAAATCAGCAACAACCATCACACTCAGCTCACCATTGTATTCACCAGCTTTTTGTATTTCGTTTGCAGGTAAATTCATATCCATTCGTAGGTCTATTGTCTGCACACCTGCTTGATAGCTTAAAAAAGCTTGGTCTTTTTTATTATCAATAAAAACAGTGGGTGTATAGGCATTAACGCCGTTTGTCACTGACGGTGCCACAGCAACAAGTTGAACGGATACATTTGATTCCAATAGAAGTTTATTGTTTGCCCTAAATTGCTTAGCCGCCCCTTTTTCGTTTTGAGGTAGGGGCTCAAAGTTAATCGCAGCTGGCATTTGCAACTCAGCATAAGCAGGAACATTAAGGCAAACGGAAGAGGAATCCTGCACAATTGTATTAGCGTGCGAAAAAACACCAGCTAATAAAGCAAAAAAGACCATCACAGGCTTCATAAACATCTCCAATTGAGCTCAATTGATCCTAGATGCTTATCGCTTTTCTACCAATTATTTTAGGTGCTTAAACACAAAGCGGTCTTTCATATCATTCTGTGCATAAGTATTTGGAATAAAAAACCCTAGAAAAACATGAAATTATAATAAGTAATGCATGTCAGCTAAGTCAGCTCATAACATGAACACACTATAGTCATTAGAGAAGGGAGGTAAATGATAAGCCCAATAAGGGCTTACCCTTTACGTTAGCTACGAGCACTCAGTTTTTTCAAGATCGCTTAAGCTGTACTGCATAAACCCAGCTTCGCCAAATACATCGGTACCGTTTAGATAATAAATATCTTCCTTCTGATTAGGATTTTTAACACTATAACCTAATACATCCGCTATCTTTTTACTGATCAAGTAATGGTTACTTAAACAACCCAGTGATGCTTTAACGTCATCCACTTTTGCTTGAGGTAGGTTAGCCCCATAAAACAAGAAGGGGACTTTTGCCATATCAAGATCGACGGCATTGTGCCCAAAGCGCCCACCTTGGCCTAATAACTCCCCATGATCAGGTACAAAAAAGATATAGGTCGGTTTGCCCGTTTTTTCAAAATGCTTATAGATATCGGCAATAACCTTTTGCGTATACAACACTGAATTGTCATAGCTATTTATCATGTATTCTTCAAAGCCTAAGCCTTCAACCGGGTATGTACCTTGCTCTGCAGGGTAGTTGTCAACATACGGGACGTGAGCACTACGCATATGCAGCGTAATAAATTGCGGCTTGTTATAGTCTAATTGCATAGACTCTAATTCTAATAAGAGTCGGTTATCGTACTCACCTTCATAATGAGAAAGGTGTTTATCTTCTTTCCAGGTATCAATATCCGCTAACGAGAAAGAATAAGTTAGCCCGCCGGCATTTTTTTGCGTGGTAATGTAATGGGTATTAAAGCCAGATTGTTTGGCTAATTTATATAAGGCTGTATCCATTTTACTTAAGTGGGTGGCGTTATCAGGTTCGTACACAGTATTAAAAAACAACGCTAAAGAAACCCGAGTGGACACAGCGCTTGATATAGCTGGGATATGAAAGAAGTTCGGCTTGTTAGTATAAGCTGTTAAATCTGGAGTCGTATCGCGCTCATAACCAAATAGCCCCATATTAAACTGGCTTAAGCTTTCACCCATGATCATCACAACATTTGCATCTTCTGCAGTATGGCTACTTAATTCATAAGGCAAATACACTGGCATGGCTTTTCTAAAGCCAAGCGCTGTTTTTATTTGGCGTGCAGAAAAGTACGACGCACTATACAAACCATTTTTAACTGAGGAGTGTGCGATGTTCGGCTGATATTTTTGCGAAGACTCGCTGCGCAGAGATTGTAAAAACGGCAAGCTAAACAGCAAAACCAATACGATAGAAATGTAAGGTAGAGTAATGATGCTCGGTTGTAGTTTTTTATAAGTAAAGTGGGCCAATCCATAAAACAATGCCGTGATAAGCAGCGGCAATAACATAACCCTAAAACCATCAGCAAAACCGATCACCGCGTCATGCAATTCATCCAGCATCAGCAACATATCAAAGGCGCTGTAAAAACCGCCAAAATACTGGAAATACATGGTTTGTGTGGCCTGCATTAAAGCCAAACAAAGCAATAACACAACATTGAACTTAGGGGTGCGACTGAGCATCAATAGCAGCATTAACACCATGGTGATACTTATGCTTTTTGCGTCATATCCCGCTAGATAATTGCTATTAAACAGACCTAGGATCACGTCTGGTAATAACACCAGCGCCCATAAAGCCAAAAGTACCAACAGTGTAGGTTTGATTTTTTGCACGATGAATCCCTAAAACAAAAAGCGCTAGGGATTGTAATGAAACTTTAAAGAAAAATCTGTTTTGAAATACTGACGTTTAATAATGCTTACCAGAAACGAAAAAAACGCACTTAGCTTCTTTCGAAACCAAGGGCGGTTTTTTAATGAGCAGTTTAATTTCTCTAATGAAAAATTAACGCTGACCCATTTTTTGACGAATCTGTTGCACTGGAGCGCATAAATCTGTGCCGCAGTTTCCTATGCTGAAAACGCAAAAAAGCCCACACCAATAAATGATGTAGGCTTTCTTAATGAGCAGTTCAATTCCGAAGAATTAACGCTGACCCATTTTCTGACGAATCTGTTGCATAGTACGAATCTGTGCAGCAGCTTCGGCAAGCTGGGCAGCAGCACGAGAATAATCAAAATCACCGCTTTGATTTTCTAGTGCTTGCTCAGCGTGTTTTTTCGCTTCAAGCGCGGCTGCTTCGTCGATGTTGTCAGCACGTAATGCAGAATCGGCCAAAACCGTTACTGAATTAGGCTGAACTTCAATGAAGCCACCTGATACGTAGAAGATTTCTTCTTCGCCGTTCTGTTTAATAACACGAACGGGGCCAGGCTGAAGAGCAGTAACTAATGCAGCGTGACCAGGTTTAATACCTAGATCACCGCCTTCACCAGCTGCTACTACAATTTCAACCAAGCCAGAGAAGATAGCCTCTTCAGCGCTAACGATGTCACAATGAACCGTCATAGCCATAGCCTAATCTCCTATTAAAGGTTTTTAGCCTTCTCAATTGCTTCATCGATAGTACCAACCATGTAGAACGCTTGTTCTGGAAGGTCATCGAATTCACCGTTAAGAAGCCCTTGGAAGCCACGGATCGTTTCTTTCAACGATACGTACTTACCAGGCGCGCCTGTGAAGATTTCAGCAACGAAGAACGGCTGCGATAAGAACTTCTCGATCTTACGAGCACGGTTAACCGTTTGCTTGTCTTCTTCAGAAAGCTCATCCATACCAAGAATGGCGATGATGTCTTTCAATTCTTTGTAACGCTGCAATACAGTTTGAACGCCACGAGCTACGTCGTAGTGCTCTTGACCGATTACTAGAGGATCTAACTGACGAGAGGTAGAATCTAGTGGGTCGATTGCAGGGTAAATACCTTTAGAAGCGATTTCACGAGACAGAGATACAGTTGAGTCCAAGTGAGCGAAAGTTGTCGCTGGGCTTGGGTCAGTCATATCATCCGCAGGTACGTATACCGCTTGTACAGATGTGATAGAACCAGTCTTCGTAGACGTGATACGCTCCTGTAGAACACCCATCTCTTCAGCAAGAGTTGGCTGGTAACCTACAGCAGAAGGCATACGACCTAGAAGTGCAGATACTTCAGTACCGGCAAGTGTGTAACGGTAAATGTTATCTACGAAAAGTAGAACGTCTTTACCTTCGTCACGGAATTTCTCAGCCATAGTAAGACCAGTCAACGCTACGCGTAGACGGTTACCAGGAGGCTCATTCATCTGACCGTAAACCATTGCTACTTTAGATTGTACTTTGTCTTCAAGGTTAACAACCCCAGACTCAGCCATTTCGTAGTAGAAATCGTTACCTTCACGAGTACGCTCACCAACACCAGCGAATACAGATAAACCTGAGTGCGCTTTAGCGATGTTGTTGATTAATTCCATCATGTTTACTGTTTTACCAACACCAGCACCACCGAACAAACCTACTTTACCACCCTTAGCGAATGGGCAAACTAGATCGATTACTTTGATACCAGTCTCTAGCAAATCAGAAGACATGGATTGTTCTGCGAATGTAGGTGGTTTGCGGTGGATTGAAGCCACCTCTTGTGTTTCCACTTCACCACATTCATCGATAGGACGTCCAAGAACGTCCATGATGCGACCTAGCGTTCCAGCACCAACAGGTACTTGAATAGGTGCATCTGTGTTTTCAGCAATTAAGCCGCGCTTTAGGCCTTCTGTAGAACCCATGGCGATGGTACGAACGATACCGTCACCTAGCTGTTGTTGAACTTCAAGCGTGATTTCTCCGCCTTCAACTTTAAGCGCGTCATATACTTTTGGCACGGAATCGCGTGGAAATTCCACATCGATTACGGCGCCGATGATCTGTACGACCTTTCCGCTACTCATTGTTAAATCCTCTTATAAACCTTAAACCTGCAAGCCTATACCGCTGCTGCACCACTACAGATCTCAGAGATCTCTTGGGTGATGGCTGCTTGACGAGCTTTGTTGTAAAGCATGTTTAGCTCTTTGATGATGTCGCCAGCATTATCTGTTGCGGCCTTCATCGCCAACATACGGGCTGCCATCTCACACGCTGTATTTTCAACAACGGCTTGATAAACCTGAGACTCAATGTAACGAACCAACATTTCGCTAAGCAATTGCTCTGCGTCTGGCTCGTAGATGTAGTCCCAGTGACCCTGTAACTCTTCGTCTTCTTCAGCTGCAAGCGGTAGAAGTTGTCTAACTGTTGGTGATTGCGTCATGGTGTTAACGAATTCGTTACCCGCTAGATACAAACGGTCGATTTCGCCGTTATCAAATGCATCTAACATCACCTTAACGCTACCGATTAACTCGCTCGCTTCTGGCGCATCGCCTAGTTGGGTTTTAGCCGCAACAACATTGCCACCGAAGCTTTTGAAAAAATTCACGCCCTTTGCGCCAATGGCACAAATATCCACTTCAACTTTGTCGTTGTGGAACTGTTGCATGTCTTTGATCAAGCCACGTAGCATGTTGGTGTTTAAACCACCACATAGACCACGGTCAGAAGTAACAACGATGTAACCAACACGTTTTACTTCACGCTCTTGCAGATAGGCATGGCGGTATTCACTTGTGGCGTTAGCCATGTGACCAACAACCGCGCGGATTTTTTCTGCATATGGACGGCTAGCTGCCATACGATCCTGCGCTTTGCGCATTTTCGAAGCTGCTACCATTTCCATTGCAGATGTAATCTTTTGCGTATTGTTAATACTGCCGATTTTCTGCTTTATCTCTTTTCCGACTGCCATAATGACTGCCCCTATTATCTAGCTCGGCGAACCGACTAAGCCGAAGCTTAGTAAGTTTGAGTTGCCTTAAATTTCTCTAGCAAGTCTTTCAGACCGTTCTTCTCATCGTCGCCGAACTTACCAGCGCCATTGATTAGATCTACAAGGTCTTTGAACTCAGCTTTGGCGTAAGACAATAGTGCTGCTTCGAAATCAGCAATCTTATTGATCTCAACGTCTTTTAGATGACCTTCGTTTGCAGAGAAAAGCATGATAGCCATTTCTGCTACAGACATAGGCGCGTACTGTTTCTGCTTCATAAGCTCAGTAACAGTTTTACCGTGCTCAAGCTGTGCACGAGTCGCGTCATCTAGGTCAGATGCGAATGCAGCAAACGCCGCTAATTCACGGTACTGAGCCAGTGCGATACGAATACCACCACCAAGCTTAGAGATGATCTTAGTTTGAGCTGAACCACCAACACGTGATACAGATACACCCGCGTTCATCGCAGGACGGATGCCGGCGTTGAATAGGTTAGTTTCTAAGAAGATCTGACCATCTGTGATGGAAATTACGTTTGTAGGTACAAACGCAGATACGTCACCACCTTGGGTTTCGATGATTGGAAGAGCAGTCAAAGAACCAGTCTTACCTTTCACTTCACCGTTGGTGAATTGTTCAACGTAATCAGCGTTTACACGCGCTGCACGCTCTAGTAAGCGAGAGTGCAAGTAGAATACGTCACCAGGGTATGCTTCACGGCCAGGTGGGCGCTTAAGTAGCAATGAAATTTGACGGTAAGCCCAAGCTTGTTTAGTCAAATCATCATATACGATTAGAGCGTCTTCACCGCGGTCACGGAAGTATTCACCCATAGCACAACCAGCGTACGCTGAGATGAACTGCATAGAAGCAGGATCAGATGCAGAAGCGGCTACGATAATGGTGTTTTCCATTGCGCCGTGCTCTTCAAGTTTACGAACAACGTTCGCAATTGAAGATTGCTTCTGACCGATGGCTACGTATACGCACTTAATGCCAGAGTCTTTTTGGTTGATGATGGCATCGATAGCCATCGCAGTTTTACCAGTCTGACGGTCACCGATGATTAGCTCACGCTGACCACGACCAACAGGAACCATGGCATCAACTGACTTATAACCAGTTTGTACAGGTTGATCTACTGACTGACGAGAGATTACGCCAGGTGCGATACGTTCTACCGGAATAGAAACAGACGCTTCAATAGGACCTTTACCGTCAATTGGGTTACCCAAAGCATCAACAACACGGCCAAGTAGTTCTGGACCAGCTGGTACTTCAAGGATACGACCAGTACAACGGGCTTTTTGGCCTTCTTGTAGTGGTAGGTAATCACCCATAACGATCGCGCCTACAGAATCTTGCTCTAAGTTAAGAGCCATTCCGAATAGACCGCCGTCAAATTCAATCATTTCGCCGTACATTACGTCGGCTAGACCGTGAATACGCACGATACCATCAGATACAGAAACAATTGTACCTTCGGTGCGCGCTTCAGAAGTCACATCGAGATTATCGATGCGCTTCTTAATCACTTCGCTAATTTCGCTAGGATTTAGTTGCTGCATTTTTATCCCTCAAACTCAGGAGTTCATTGCTTCAGCTAACTTGGCTAGCTTGCCTTTCACTGTGCCATCGACAACCAGATCACCCGCTCGGATGATGGCGCCGCCTACAAGTGTTGAATCAACAGTTGTAGTCACAGTTACTTCTTTAGCAAGTTTTGCTTTGAGAGCCTGAGTTAATTTTTGCTTGGTTTCGTCGCTTACTTCAAAAGCCGAGATGATTTGTACATCTACGGATTTCTCTAGCTCCGCCTTCAAGTGCTCGAATTGTTCTAATATTTGTGGCAATAACGGAATACGTTTGTTTTCCGCTAAAACGCTTACTAGGTTTTGCCCAGTAGCGTTTAATTTATCGCCGCAAACATCAATAAATGTTTGAGCTTGCTGTGCGCCCGTAAGACCTGGATGCGATAACACTGCATCCATTTCTTCGTTTACAGACACCTGACCAGCAAAGCTAAGCATGTCTGACCATGCTTGTACTTCGCCAGCGTCTACAGCGGCTTGGAAGACTGCTTTCGCGTATGGACGAGCCAATGTTGAAAGTTCAGCCATGGTAAACCTCGCTTATAGCTCTTCTGCCAATTTATTAAGAAGCGCATCGTGCTTCTCAATATCAATTGAGGTTTCCAGGATTTTAGAAGCACCCGCTACTGCTAGAGCTGAAACCTGATTACGCAGGCCTTCTTTAGCACGGTTAACTTCTTGATCAATTTCTGCTTGAGCAGCAGCTTTAAGACGATCGCCTTCTTGAGAAGCAGATTCTTTTGCTTCATCAATGATTTGGCTAGCGCGCTTGTTAGCTTGCTCAATGATCTGGGCTGCTTGCTCTTTGGCTTCACGTAGCTGATGACCGGCTTTTTCTTGAGCCAATTTCAAATCACGTTCTGCACGGTTAGCAGCATCAAGACCATCTGCAATTTTCTTAGCACGTTCTTGCATTGCATTGATTAGCGGAGGCCAAACAAATTTCATGCAGAAAGCTACGAAAACAGCAAAGGCGATGATCTGGCCGATCAAAGTCAAATTAATATTCACGCCTTAGTCCTCTATATTCGTTGTGTTTAAAGAATGTTTCTATTAAGCAACAGCGAACATTAGGTAAAGACCAAGACCAACACCGATCATTGGAACAGCATCCAATAGACCAGCGATTAGGAACATTTTACCTTGTAGCATTGGAGCTAGTTCTGGCTGACGCGCAGAACCTTCTAATAGACGACCGCCTAGTAGACCAAAGCCGATAGCTGTACCTAGAGCGCCAAGACCGATCATGATAGCGGCTGCGATTAAGATCATTGAAGATTCCATACTCTTCTCCTGATTTATAGTTAAGTTAAAGTTAAAATTAACGGTTAAGTTAAAGGTTGAAAAAAAACTTTCTCACTAATGCATTTTTGGCCGCACCCTAAAGCGCAGCCATCAACATATTAGTGATCTTCGTGGGCCATACTTAGGTACACGATGGTCAGCATCATAAAAATAAATGCTTGTAACGTAATTACTAGGATGTGGAAAACTGCCCACGCCCATTGCAACACACCACCAAGTAGACCCAACGCCAAGCCTGCAGAGAACAATAATGCGATCAAGATGAAGATCATCTCACCTGCATACATGTTACCGAACAAACGTAATGCCAATGAGATCGGTTTAGCGATCAAGGCAATTGACTCCAAGAAGAAGTTCACCGGAATAAACAACGCTTGAATCACAGGATTCTTAACGTTGAACGGATGTAGGGTTAACTCACCAACAAAGCCGCCTAGACCTTTCACTTTGATGCTGTAGAAGATCATCATTGCGAATACAGAAATAGACATACCCATGGTGATGTTCGGGTCAGTAGAAGGAACAATCTTCATATATGCATGATGAGGATCGTTACCAGCGGCTGCGAAGCCAAGCTCGAACAATTTAGGAATTACATCAACCGGGATAAGGTCCATGAAGTTCATCATGAATACCCAGCAGAAAATCGTTAGGGATAAAGGTGCAACCAAGGCGTTTTTGCCGTGGAAAGCTTCTTTAACAGTGTTGTCTACGAACTCAACCATTACTTCTACGAAGTTTTGGAAGCCAGAAGGAACACCCGTGGTGGCTTTTTTAGCCGCACGCCAGAATAAGAACATGATCAAGGCGCCAAGCCCTACTGACCAAAACAAGCTATCCACGTGAAGAGCCATAAAGCCCATATCACCGGCTTCGCCTGCCGTTTGTGCAAGAGTCCAAGAACTCTCTGCCATTACAGTACCATCAGCACGCTCGTAACCAGCTGGTAATTCACCATAGGTTAGATTGGTCAAATGGTGTTTTATGTAAGAGGTAGAATCACCCGCCATAAGTCACTCTCGTTTAAGTTTATAAATTTGCAATTTTTGAAACAAAAAAATTAGTACTCTGCACAACAACAAAACTTGCGAACAAAGCTAATAAATCCACTGGCTGTATCAATTTAAATGCCGCTGCAAAACCCACAGCGGTTAACAGCATTTTCCATGTACCGCCTTGATAAAACGATTGCAGTACATGTGTTACTTGGCGCGCACCTGAGTGTAAAAATGCCTTATAAATAAAGTAGGCATTGGGTATCGCGCAAATTAGGCCACCGGCTAACGCTGATATTGCAGCATCCGGACTTCGCAGTAAGAACAGCAGTGCTAACAGCGCACTTAACCCCAGTTGTACCAAGGTAATTCTATGAACCGGAGGTCGTTTTATGCTGTTTGACACATCCACCCCGGCGGCTTTTACAAGCCTCTACTGCGATTAAACACTAACCTCACTCAAAAAAAGAGCGCGCCGAATTATATTGGTTAAGGCATTTTGCTTCAACCAAGCATTCCATTTAATTTGGCTCATTTGGGGTATTTTGCGCAATCCATAAACAATAGGGCGTTTTTTGTACAGCTAAAGAAGTGTAGCCGTGAATCAAAAGAGGGCAAGCGAAGGGGAATCGACAAATTTATCTGAGGAAAGCGCCAATAAACTTGGCTTAATGCTCTGTAAGCAATTTTTAGCGGGTAAAATAAAACCCCACGCACACCATAGCGTAACTATGTTGCGAGTGAGGTTATTGGCTTAGCGCTCATGACTCTTAGGTATGCTCTTGCATTGCCCTAATGCAAAACACTAATGGCTTTATGTGCGTCATTTAATATGACTAAGGATTCCATCCAGCTCATCAAGGCTAGAGTAATTGATGACCAACTTACCTTTACCTTTGGCGCTGTGCTTCAATTCTACTTTGGCACCTAATCGATCACCCAAGCTGCCTTCAAGGCGCTGAATATCTGGGTTTTTAGGGGCTTTAGTTGGTGTATCGTTGCGTTCATTCCAGCTGCGCACCAAGGCTTCGGTTTGGCGCACTGTCAGGCTTTTCGCCACAACTTGTTTTGAGGCTTCGCTTTGATCTAGGTCCTGCAGACCCAGTAGAGCACGGGCATGACCCATTTCTATGTCACCATGCTCAAGCAAGGTTTTCACATCTTCGTTTAGATTCATCAAGCGCAACAGGTTGGTCACGGTTACGCGGCTTTTACCTACGGCATCGGCCACTTGCTGCTGAGTTAATTCAAACTCTTCTTGCAGGCGGTGCAGGGCAACAGCTTCTTCCATTGGGTTTAGATTTTCACGCTGAATGTTTTCGATCAGCGCCATGGCAATGGCCGCTTCATCAGGCACATCACGCACAATGGCAGGCACTTCGTGTAGTTCTGCTAATTGGGCCGCACGCCAGCGACGCTCACCAGCGATAATTTCGTACTTTTTATCGGCACTTACCGTCGACAGCGGACGCACAACGATAGGCTGCATAATACCTTGCACTTTAATAGAGGCCGCTAGTTCTTCTAGGGCTTCTGGGTGCATGTCTTTACGTGGTTGGTATTGGCCCGGCTGTAGCAAATCAATGGGGATTTGTTTTAGCTCTTCTTTTGCTGCTGCAACTTGCTCTTGTGATGACGACTCATCAACCTGTGTGGTTTTCGCTTTTGCAGCACCTGCTAAAAGTGCATCTAATCCACCGCCACCTAGGCCACGTTTTTTCGCCATGAGAGTTCAATCCAACAATAATTTTTATAGATAAATAGACTGAGCAACAACTTAAATAAAGGGTCAGTCTTTAAAAGATAAGCAGAGTATAACTGTTCCACGGGAATACGCATAGTCCGTGGAACATGCATAAACCCTGAATTAATCGGTCGAAATGCGACCAATTAATCACTTAAGGCTTTCAACATAAAAAGGCTGTTATCTGGCAGAGAAAATTTCGGACACAAAAAAACCGAGCGTTAACGTAGCTGTTAACAACTCGGTTTTAAGCATTCAGCTTTAGGGTTAAGCGGCTGAACGCTGCTTATTTTTACGATTCACTTCACCCGCTAATGCTAGATAAGCCACCGCGCCGCGAGAATTTTTCTCATAGTGCAAAATAGGCACACCATAACTTGGGGCTTCAGCCAAACGAATGTTACGAGGAATCACCGTGCCGTAAACTTTATCACCAAAGTGATTGATCAACTGAGAGGATACGTCTGTGGTCAAACTTGAGCGTGGGTCATACATGGTGCGCAGCAGGCCATCAATTTGAAGCCCTGGATTAATCTCTTTAATGCGCTCCATAGTGTCCATTAACGCGGTCAAACCTTCTAACGCGTAATACTCACACTGCATGGGAATAATAATGCCATCTGCCGCAATAAACGCGTTTACAGTGAGCATGTTCAAAGAAGGTGGGCAATCAATGACAATATAATCGTATTGATCTTTTACGGCATCTAATGCGGTTTTTAAACGGCGCTCACGGCCATCTATTTCAATTAGCTCAACCTCTGCCGCGGTTAGATCGCCATTAGCAGGTAAAATATCATAACCTGCAGGGTCAGTTTTAACCGTAACTTCCGCCGCGCTAGCGCCATGTACTAAGACGTCATATACCGACTTTTCTAATTCGTGTTTGTTCACACCACTACCCATGGTGGCGTTGCCTTGCGGATCTAAATCAATCACCAAGACTTTACGTTTGGTGGCCACAAGAGAGGCAGACAGGTTCACTGTGGTGGTGGTTTTACCCACACCGCCTTTTTGGTTGGCTACAGCTATTATTCGACCCACAAAATACCTCGAGATATTCTCACAACAATGACGCTTTTTTAGGCGTTCTTATTTCCCTAGAAAATGCTCCTGCATTTCTAGGATACAGTACATCCTGTACCTAATTCTTTTTGATTTTCACTAGGTGGCGTTCTGCTTCTTCACCCGGAACATGCAAGGCAAAACAGTCTAACACAGTGGTTCGCTTATCCAATTGCGCAATTTCATCAGTGGGATACAGTCCCTTCATTGCGAAAAAGAAGCCATCATCTTTCAATAAATGAATGCTGCCATCCACCATATCTTTCAGTGTGGCAAACGCACGGCTGGTAATGGCGTCAAAGTTGTCATGTTCAAAGCTTTCAATGCGCGCTTGCACAGGTGTCATGTTTTCCAGTTTTAGCTCAATTTTAGCCTGTACTAAAAAGCGGGTTTTTTTACCGTTGCTGTCTAATAAGGTGAAGTTTTTTTCAGGGAAACAAATAGACATAGGAATACCAGGTAAACCAGGTCCTGTGCCCACATCCAAAATGGTGTCGCCTTCGATGTGCGGCAGGATGCTTAGGCTATCTAACAAGTGGCGGCGAATCATTTCTTCAGGGTCGCGCACAGCCGTTAAGTTATAGGCCTTGTTCCATTTCACCAAAAGCGCGTGATAAGCCAATAGCTTGTCGATTTTATCTTCACTTAATTCGATATTAAGTTTTTTTAGGCCGGTTTTAAGTAGGGCTTTGTACATGGTATTCCTTAACGTCGAGCGAATTATTCAATTCACTTAACTGTAGGAGAGCGCTTGCGCGCGACACGCTTTTTAGAACCCTGTCGCGGCATACCCTTATCACTTCGTGATGGGGCACACTGAGCGCTCCTACAAAATAAATTACGCAGATTGCTTTTGAATGCTGTGCTTTTTCTTTAGATAGATTAACAACTGGCTTAGCGCAGCAGGCGTCACACCTTGAATACGGCTGGCTGTTCCCAGTGTTGTGGGTTTGATTTCCGACAGTTTTTGCAGAATCTCATTACTCAAACCACCCACCTGTGAATAATCGATATCCGTTGGCAGAATGGTATTTTCGTAACGACGCATTTGCTCAATTTCTTCAAGCTGGCGCGTAATATAACCTTCATATTTAGCCGAGATTTCAACTTGCTCCGCCACTTGAGGGTCAGGCGCAGGTTCGCCTTTTAAGTTACCCACATCAGCGTATTTAATTTCAGGGCGCTTTAACAAATCCATCAAGCTGTATTCACGGCTGATCGGGCTTTTGCTTAAGTCATTAATCACTTGCGCTTCGTCTGTATTGGGTTGAATCCAAGTACTCTTTAAACGCTGTGTTTCTAATTCAATGGCTTCTTGTTTGGCACTGAATGCAGCCCAACGCTCATCGTCAACTAAACCAAGCTCGCGGCCTTTTTCTGTTAGACGTAAATCGGCGTTATCTTCACGTAAAATCAAACGGTATTCCGCACGGCTTGTGAACATACGATACGGCTCTTTGGTGCCCATGGTGATTAGATCATCCACAAGCACACCTAAATACGCTTCATCACGGCGCGGATACCATGCGTCTTTTTCTAAGCTGCGCAGGCCGGCGTTCATACCTGCTAACAAACCTTGCGCGCCCGCTTCTTCATAGCCTGTTGTACCGTTGATTTGGCCCGCGAAGAACAAGCCATTCATAAATTTGGTTTCCAAAGAATGTTTTAGATCCTGTGGATTAAAATAATCGTATTCGATGGCATAACCAGGGCGAGTAATATGGGCGTTTTCAAAGCCTTTCATGCTGTGAATTAATTCCACCTGCACATCAAACGGCAAGCTGGTGCTAATGCCGTTTGGATACAATTCGTGAGTACTCAAACCTTCTGGCTCCACAAAGATTTGGTGAGAGTTTTTATCAGCAAAACGCATTACTTTATCTTCAATCGACGGGCAATAACGCGGCCCTACACCTTCAATCACACCCGTATACATTGGGCTGCGATCCAAACCGGCACGGATAATGTCGTGGGTTTTTTCATTGGTGTGGGTAATAAAACAATCTACTTGTTCAGGATGATCAGCCTGAGAACCCATAAAAGACATAACCGGCGTTACATCATCACCTGGCTGGCGCTGCATCACTGAGAAATCCACACTGCGCGCATCAATACGGGCTGGAGTACCGGTTTTTAAACGGCCCACGCTAAAGGGTAATTCGCGCAAGCGTTTTGATAAGTTATTAGATGCTGGGTCACCGGCGCGGCCGCCTTGGTAATTTTCCATACCAATGTGGATAACACCACCAAGGAACGTACCTGTGGTTAACACCACGGCGTCGGCATAAATTTTAATGCCTGCTTGTGTTACTACACCTTTAACGGTGTCGCCTTCAACAATTAAGTCATCACATGCTTGTTGGAAAAATTCTAGATTAGGCTGGTTTTCAACAATTTCGCGAATGGCGCTTTTATACAAAGCACGGTCTGCTTGAGCGCGAGTGGCTCGAACCGCAGGACCTTTACGACTATTAAGCGTACGGAATTGAATGCCGCCTTTATCGGTAGCGCGACCCATGGCGCCATCAAGGGCGTCTATCTCTTTAACTAAATGGGATTTACCAATACCGCCAATGGCTGGGTTACATGACATGACCCCAACGGTTTCGATACTGTGGGTAAGTAACAATGTTTTACAGCCCATGCGTGCTGCTGCCAAACAAGCTTCTGTGCCTGCATGACCGCCGCCAACTACGATTACGTCATAGCGTGTTGGAAAATCCATACTTACCTCTTTGTACCGAGCGATCCACTGATAGGGTGCTGTACATATATTGTGCAATTCTTGATCAGGCGGGCATTATATAGATAAACGACTTTAGATACAGGCTCGAAACCTTGTTTTATGTGTTTTTTATCGTGCATAGTGGGTGCATTGGGAAAATCAGCCCTAATCACCGTTCCATAATAAAAATAAACAGGTTTTGTATGAAAAAAATCATCACCAGCGCACTAGCGATAGCACTGCTTTCAGGCTGTTCAGGCATGCGCACCACAGACACCACATTCAGCACCCACGCCGAAAATTTCAACATTTTATATATGCAGTTTCCAGGTGGTGATACACAAGAGCGCGCCATGGCGCTGCTACCAGAAGGGGCTAAGATCGATACGCTCTACAGCACCCCACACGACAATACCTCTTTGTTTGGTGTGATCAGCCGTATTATCGGTATGGAGCACACAAGCATTAACGGACGCATTGAAAAATAAACTTATCCTATTTTGAGCCCTCTAAAATACTGTGGATAACTAATATTTGGCCATATTTGCTCTATTTTAGAGAAATTCCGTATTCTCCATAAAACTAAGCCAGTGAATGAAATGATTCACTGGCTTTTTTTATCCACGTTAGTCACCACTTATCTACAATTTTTAAAACCCCCTTAAGACACTGATTTTATTAGCTTTAAACTAATTAATCACATGTTAGTAATAACTTATCCACACATATTAACAACTTATACACACGCTGAGTTTTTATCTACTTATCCATATTTTGGCTATTTAGGTCTTAGTTATATTAAAAAACCAAATAAACTAACCCCAGCTTTACAGCAGTTAATGAGCAGTTTTATGACAGCTTATCCACAAAGTTTAAAAACGCGCATAAACTGTTGATAAGTTTTTACTCAGTATTAATACTCAGATTAGCAAAGCCAGCATGTTTCTTTTGCCGGCTTTACCTAATATGACTGACTAACAAAGGGAGAGATCAGATGAAACGTTCATTATTAAGCGCTCTGGCCGTATCAAGCGTTTTGCTTTTAAGCGCCTGCACAGACTCAAGCCATAAACTCAGCCTGCATGTTTTTGAATGTGGCGAAATTGAAGTTCGCGATGTGTCGCTTTTCTCCCCAGGTGTAGATGAGGGACAGAAAAAGAATATGGTGGATAGCTGTTATTTAATTCAGCACGAAAAGGGCAAATTGATTTGGGATGCAGGGCTAAACGACGCGCTTGGCGTAAAAGGCACGGAAGCATGGGGCGGTAAGTTTTTTATGAACGTACCTAAAACCTTAAGCAGCCAGCTTGAAGAGATTAATATTAAACCTGAAGCCATCACACATTTAGGCATTTCCCATTTTCACGGAGACCACACTGGCAATGCAAATATGTTTAAACAAGCATCCTTATTGATTCAACAAGCCGAATACGACGCAGCATTTGGCCCAAACCCTGAAAAATTTGGTTTCCCAGCTGAAAATTACAACCAAGTGAATAAAGATAAAATTCAGGTATTAAATGGCGATCATGATGTATTTGGCGATGGCAGTGTCATCATTAAAACCGCGCCAGGGCATACACCGGGCCACCAAATGCTGTTGATTAATTTAGCAGATACCGGCCCTATTTTATTATCCGGCGATTTATATCACTTCACTAAAAACCGTGAACACAAACGTGTGCCTTCGTTTAATTTTGATAAACAGCAAACTCTAGAGACGATGGAAATAATCGAAGCGTTTGTTAAAGAAAGCGGGGCGCAGTTCTGGATTCAGCACGACTTAGAGCAAAACATGGGCATCAAACATTCCCCTGAGTTTTATCAATAATGTTAAAATCACAATTCATATAACCTAGCTGTAACCGAGATCGAATGAAAAACTTTATAAGTCTTATTTTAGTAACAAGCTTTTTACTATGCGCTCAAATATCCCATTCTAAAGGTGTCTATTCAGGGGACGATGGAATGCATTGGGAGGAGTATGATTCGACAGGCAGTACTGAAATTATTTACCAAGTGGACTCGGTTTCCCAAGTTTGTTTCGCAATATATGTTTATAACCCGGGTTCGGGAATGACTGAGATATCCTGCGAGAAACTGGCTAAGAGAGAAGAGTGGAAAAAAATAATAAACTGGCTTCCAAATAAATAACTAAAATTTCAGTCATTAAGGGCAATCCTTAATGACTGAAATTATTCATTTACCAATACAAAAACTGCCAAATATTTTCCCCAGTAAATCATCGCTAGAAAATTCACCGGTAATTTCATTTAACGCATTTTGTGCCATGCGTAAATCTTCCGCTAAAAGCTCTCCAGCGGACGCACCTAATAATTGGTCTAAACCATTGTCTAAAAAGTCACTGGCTTGCTCTAGGGCTTGTATATGGCGACGACGGGCAATAAAACCCCCTTCGCTTGCTGCGTTATAACCCATGATGGATTTTAAGTGCTCACGTAACTCAGTCACACCAGAACCATCTTTTGCCGCCAAACGTACAATAGGGCTGATACCCGATGTTGTATCTGAAGGCTCTGGCATTTCAATGCCCGCTTGCTCGCCGGTTAAATCCGCTTTGTTGCGAATCACCGTGATGCGTTCTGGGTGCGGTAACTTATCAACAAAGTCTGGCCAAATTTTATGAGGGTCTGTTTCGGTACTGTCTGTACCGTCCACCACCAATAAAACTCGATCGGCTTGTTCGATTTCATCCCACGCTCTAGCAATACCAATGCTTTCAACTTCGTCAGGGGTTTCACGTAAGCCGGCGGTATCAATAATATGTAGCGGCATGCCATCAATATGAATGTGCTCGCGCAATACATCCCGTGTGGTGCCTGCAATATGCGTCACAATGGCGCTGTCTTTACCTGACAAGGCATTTAACAAAGAAGACTTGCCCGCATTAGGGCGGCCCGCAATCACTACGTTCATGCCTTCACGTAAAATCGTACCTTGATTGGCTTCTTGGCGAACGTCTTTAAGGTTTGCCATTACGCCACGTAAATCTTTTTCTACTTTACCATCGGATAAAAAGTCGATTTCTTCTTCCGGAAAATCAATGGCCGCTTCGACAAAAATGCGCAATTGAATCAGGCTGTCTACCAAAGTATGGATGCGTTTTGAGAAAGCACCTTGCAGTGAGCGTACCGCGCAACGAGCCGCTTGCTCTGAGGCACTGTCAATCAAATCGGCAATGGCTTCCGCTTGGGTTAAATCCATTTTATCGTTTAAAAACGCCCGTTCAGAAAATTCACCCGGGCGCGCGGTACGACAACCCAGTTCAATACAGCGCTTTAAAACAAAATCTAAAACCACTGGGCCACCGTGACCTTGCAGCTCTAAGATGTTTTCGCCAGTAAATGAATTTGGCCCTTCAAAATAAAGAGCTAGGCCTTCGTCGATTACTTGATCGCTTTCATCTTTGAATGGGCAGTAATGTGCGTAACGCACTTTAGGCTCAAACCCTAGGATCTCTTTTGCAATGGCCAAAGCCTTGTTACCAGAAACACGAATTATGCCCACACCACCACGGCCAGGGGGCGTAGCAATGGCAACAATGGTGTCGGTATTCAGTTGGCCTAATTCCATATCATCCTCTTAAAACGCAAAACGGGAGACTTAAACAAGTCTCCCATTTTTAAAGGCTATTAACGTGTAATAGCTTTAACTAGATTTAGCTTCATTCTCAATCGCGCGCGTAATGATGTACTGCTGCGTGATAGAAAGAACATTGTTCACAACCCAGTATAGTACTAGACCCGCTGGGAAGAATAAGAAGAATACCGTAAAGATCACTGGCATTAACTTCATTACTTTCGCCTGCATTGGGTCTGGCGGAGTTGGGTTAAGTTGCATTTGAATGAACATTGAAGCGCCCATCAATAATGGCAAAATAAACAATGGATCTTTCAATGATAGATCTTCAATCCACAACATAAACGGTGCTTGGCGAAGTTCTACTGATTCCATTAGTACCCAATACAATGCAATGAATACCGGCATTTGAACCAAGATAGGCAGACAACCACCTAGCGGGTTAATTTTTTCTTTCTTGTATAAGCCCATCATTTCTTGGCTTAGCTTCTGACGATCTTCACCGTACTGTTCACGCAAAGCGGTAAGCTGAGGCGCCACACGACGCATGTTTGCCATTGAACGATAGCTCTTAGCAGAAAGCGGAAGGAAGATAGCCTTAACAACAACCGTTAAGAAAATAATCGCCCAACCCCAGTTACCCACAATTGAATGGATAAAGGTTAACAACCAGAATAATGGCTGTGCTACCCACCATAACCAACCGTAATCGATGGTTAGGTCTAAGTGCTCTGCAATTTCAGCCAATTGATTTTGATCTTTAGGACCAAGATAAATAGAGGTAAATGTTGAACCGCTTTGGCCAGCATCAACCACTAGCGCTTCATCGTAATAACCCACCAAATAATGGCCACCGGCTTTACGAGTATTGAAAGTGTGAGCTGCTTCGCTTGAAGGTACCCAAGCACTTACGAAGTAATGCTGTAGGAACGCAGCCCAACCGCCTTGAACTTGTTCTTTAAAACTACCTTCGTCCATGTCGTCGAAGTCAATTTTGAAATAGTTTTCTGCAGGACGAGTAATCGCCGCACCTAGGTAAGATGCCATGCCCATGGCTTCCATGCTTGATGGATCTGCGCTGCGATCGCGCTTAAATTGAGCATAGAAGTTTGCTTGCCAAGGTTGAGCACTCTTATTTGCAACCTCGTAGCCAAGTTCAACTAAGTAGTTATCACGCTTAAACTTGAATACTTTATTTACGTTAACGCCGTTTTGCTTAGTTGAAAGGGTTACAACTAATTCATTTTCGCCGTCAGCTAATTCAAAGGCTGTTTTTTCTACTGAGTATTGGGCACGGCCAGAGTTATCAACGCCGTTTTTACCAACCAAACCACTTTGCGCCACAAATGTGCGAGCTGCATTTTGTTCAAGCAGTACAAATGGAATGTCTTTATCTTCAATAGAGTGTGGGTACGCTTTTAAAGCTGCGTAAACAATGTCGCCGCCTTTTGGATTAATTCGAATATCCAAAACATCGGTGCTGACACTGATTAGCTCATTGCTAACGATGACAGGCGTAAGGTCTGTTGGCGCATCCGTCACCATAGGTGCATCAGGATTATTAGCCGCCATGGTTTCTGCACTTGGTGCATCACTTGTAGACGTTTGCACAGGGTTTAACTGTGTCACCATTGGCTCAGCGCTTGCTGGACGTTGACCGTAATCTTCATTCCACTGCAACACCATCATGTATGAAATGATTGCGATGCCCGCCAGAATGATTCCTCTTCTTGGATCCATCTTGAATTAGCTCTTTTTGGAGAATTTTTTATTGGGTACTGGGTCGTAACCGTGGCCACCCCAAGGGTGACAGCGACCGATCCGCTTAATACTCAGCCATAAACCACGAATAGGACCATGAGTCTCTAATGCTTCGAGGGCGTATTCTGAACAAGTAGGAGTGTAACGGCAACGGCTAGGTATCAAAGGACTGATACAGATTCGATAAAAACGCACGGGAAGCGCCAAAACCTGACTCATTAATTGGGATAAATGAGACTTAAGACTTTTTGGGTCTTGGTTTTTGTCTGGAACGGTTGCCATTGGGTTTTTGCCTTAACCGCTTCCAAAGTTGGTCCACCATGTGTCTCAATTCGGTTTTATCCAAATCTTTTGCGCCACCTCTAGATAGCACGACACAATCGAAGTTTTCTAACTCTGATTGGTGATGACGAAAACTCTCTCGCACGATGCGTTTGATCTCATTGCGATCAACAGCTCGTTTGGCATGTTTTTTCGCCACGACTAAGCCCAGTCGAGAAAAGCCTAACTCATTGCGTCGAGCAAGAATTAGGACCTGCTTGGTCTGGGCTTTAGCGTCTGCTTGATCGAACACCCTGCGATAGTCCCCAGGGGTCAGTAGTCTAACCTGACGAGGGAATATCGTATTGGTCATTTCGAATTAAGCTGAAAGCTCTTTGCGGCCTTTGGCACGACGACGAGCTAGGATTTGACGACCTGATTTGGTAGCCATACGAGCACGGAAGCCGTGGGTGCGTTTACGTTTTAGGACGCTAGGTTGAAAAGTACGTTTCATAACCTTGTCTCACTGATTAGGTTTACAATAAAAAATAAGGGTGCGGATTGTATTGAAAACAGCCAATAGTTTCAATCAATCTTTTGTTCTGAATGAGATTTTCTTGGAAGAAAAAGTAAGAGTACTTAAAACGATTAGAAATCATGCATTCGGTTATAAACAAACCAGTACTTGTTTTGACACTGAGCTGGGCGCTTATTTTGAGTTGGGCAAGCCTAAGGAATTTTTGATGATTACGCCAGCGCTATTTTTCGAGAATTATTTTGAAGAATTTTAATCTGTGTTTTGAATATTAAATATATATAGATATGTATGTATATGTATTTGTTTTATATGTTAGTTATTACTATATAGGACTCTATTTTCTGTTGATAACCCACTCAAGCCCTTTATTCATGGGCTTTTACGAGCTTCATAACTTTTGTATTTAAAGCATATAAGAAGTGTAGAAGTCAGTATAAGTTGGGTATAGAAAGGGGGGTTATACACACGCTTGATGCTTCTGTCTTTTACTCACATTTCTATCCTGCATTCAAACATAGACAATCCACAGTTAAGTCACAGGCCAATTATTTTTATCTGTGGATAACTTTGGCGATATTGGTACAATGCCAAGCGAATTTAATATGGAGTGACAGCGGTGCTGGCATTATGGGATGAGTGTGTGAGGTGTCTACAAGACGAATTGCCTTCACAACAATTTAATACTTGGATAAGACCGTTACGTGCCAGTGAGTCTGAGCAGGGCTTGGTTGTGTCTGCGCCAAACCGTTTTGTTAAAGATTGGGTTAAAGATAAGTTTTCAAATCGTATTCAATCATTATTAGAAGAATTAAATGGCGGCCAGGTTTTATCGTTTGAGCTAAGCATTGGCGCACCATCAAATGCGCCTGCTTTTATGGCGCCTGCTGCAAAAGCAGCCAAACAACCTGCTGTTAAACAAGAAGCTCAAGTGCAGCCTTCTTTATTAGATGATGCACCTGTAGCCGTAGCGCCTAGTATGCCTCAAGCCCCTGTACAAAAGGTGCGTGAAGTTCAGGTAGAAGGCAGCATCAAACACCAAAGTGGTTTGAACAAACGCTTCACCTTTGACAGCTTCGTAGAAGGTAAATCAAACCAACTGGCCCATGCAGCTGCTCAACAGGTTGCACAGAACGCCGGTGGCTCATACAACCCACTATTTATATACGGTGGTGTGGGTTTAGGTAAAACTCACTTAATGTTGGCTGTTGGTAACCATATTCAAAAGCAAAACCCAAATGCAAAGGTGGTATATTTGCATTCAGAGCGCTTTGTGGCGGATATGGTTAAAGCACTGCAGTTAGGCGCTATTAATGAATTTAAACGTTATTACCGCAGCGTAGATGCACTATTAATTGATGACATTCAGTTTTTTGCCGGTAAAGAGCGTAGCCAAGAAGAATTTTTCCATACCTTTAATGCATTATTAGAGGGTGGGCAGCAGATGATTTTAACCTGCGACCGTTACCCAAAAGAGATCAAAGGCTTAGAAGAGCGTTTGAAAAGCCGTTTTGGTTGGGGTTTAACCGTTGCAGTAGAGCCGCCAGAGTTAGAAACCCGTGTGGCTATATTAATGAAGAAGGCCGAGGAGGAAGGCATTGATCTTCCCCATGAAGCGGCCTTTTTTGTGGCACAAAAGATTCGCAGTAATGTTCGTGAGTTAGAAGGCGCGCTAAAACGGGTTATTGCTAACGCCGCGTTTACCGGTTCTAAAATTACGCTGCCTTTTATTAAAGAAAGCTTAAAAGACCTATTGGCATTACAAGATAAGCAGGTCAGTATTGATAACATTCAGCGTATCGTTGCTGAGTATTATAAAATTAAGATGACTGACTTATTATCTAAGCGACGTTCTCGCTCAATTGCCCGCCCACGACAAGTGGCCATGGCGTTGAGCAAAGAGTTAACAAACCACAGTTTGCCTGAAATAGGCCGTGCGTTTGGCGGCAGAGACCATACAACGGTACTGCACGGTTGTCGCAAAATTAAAGAATTACGAGAATCTAGCGCTGACATTAGCGAAGATTACAAAAACTTGGTGCGTTCATTAACGAGTTAACTTGTATAAGTCACTCAGTAAGCACCCAGTTTGGTTAAAATAAAAAATTTAAATCTAATAAGATAATGGTCTCAGACCTGTTAAGAGCGGAAAAGGCATGAAATTCACAATCACCAGGGAAGCCCTGTTAAAACCACTTCAGTTAGTAGCGGGTGTTGTAGAGCGTCGTCAAACTCTGCCTGTGCTTTCTAACGTATTGATGGAAGTGCAAGGTGATCAGCTATCACTAACAGGTACTGATTTAGAAGTTGAAATGGTGGGTCATGCTCAGCTATTAGAAGCAGGCGTTGACGGTGAAATCACCGTACCGGCTAAAAAGCTAATGGATATCTGTAAATCATTGCCTGATCAAAGCACTGTTGAAATCAGCCTTGATGACCACCGTGTACAGCTACAAGCAGGGCGCAGTAAGTTTGTGCTTTCTAGCTTGCCGGCTAATGAATTCCCAAATATTGATGATATCGAAGCGCAAGCAACGATTGTTATTCCACAAGCTCAGCTACGTCGTGTAATCGACCGTACTGCGTTTGCTATGGCTCAGCAGGACGTTCGTTACTATCTAAATGGTTTGCTGTTAGAAGTAAACGCAGACGAACTGCGCGCCGTTGCTACTGATGGTCACCGCCTTGCTACATGTGGTGTTCCAGCTCAGCTAGACATCGAAAGTAAAACTCAGGTCATTGTGCCGCGTAAAGCGGTTTTAGAATTAGCCAAGCTAATGACAGACCCTGAAGCCACGGTAGAATTAAAGCTAAGCAGCAACCATGTACGTGCACAGGTAGGTGAGTACACATTCACCTCTAAGCTTGTTGACGGTAAATTCCCTGATTACGAGCGTGTTATTCCTCGTAACGGTAACCGTACATTAATTGCTGATCGCCAAGCACTGCGTCAAGTGTTTGCTCGTACTGCGATTCTTTCTAACGAAAAATACCGCGGTGTGCGTTTATTATTAGACGACAACACACTTCAAGTTGTGGCAAATAACCCAGAACAAGAACAAGCTGAAGAAAGCATTGGTGTGGATTTCCAAGGTGATAACCTAGAGATCGGCTTCAACGTTAGCTACTTGCAAGATGTGCTATCTGTATTAGATGGCGACGACATGAAGATGACACTTGGTGATGCTAATTCCAGTGCGGTAATGGAAGAAGTTGAAGGTGGTGATAGCCTTTATGTTGTTATGCCGATGCGTCTTTAATCAATAGCGCTTTTATCAAGATTAATAAAAGGACTGGAATGAATAATTTCAGTCCTTTTTTTATAGCCACACTCTTCTAACCTGATGTTTCTAATGAAATCTACAGTACTGAAAATTCAGTCTAACCCTTTGAATCCCCTATGTTTTTTAGGTGATGTGTTCAATGGTGTTTGTCATGGTTATTGAATCTCTTATGTTGCAGGGGTTGCGTAATCTTACCCCTGTTTCCATCACCCCAAGCCCAGATATTAATGTTATTTATGGCATGAACGGCAGTGGAAAAACCAGCTTATTAGAAGCCATTTACTACCTTGCTTACTGCAAATCGTTTCGCACTCATAAACAGAAAAACCTGATTCAGCATGGTCAAGATTCCTTAACCGCATTTTGTAAACTACCTAATCGACAGCTGGGTATTGAGCGCAATGTTAAAGGAGAGCGCAGAATAAAGCTAAATGGCGAGTGGCTTCAAAGTGCTGCAGAGTTGGCTTCAATTCTGCCGGTACAGCTATTAGACCCCACTATGTTTCGGTTGCTTGAAGGCTCTCCACAGCTCCGTAGGGAGTACATTGACTGGGGTGTGTTCCACGTGGAACAAAACTTCATTAACGTGTGGCGTGACTTCAAGCGAGCTCATCAAACCCGTAATGCATTATTGCGCTCAGGGGGCGCCAGTGAATCTGAAAGGCAGATTTGGCATCAAACCCTTGCTGGTCTCGCTAATCAGATAAACGGCATGCGAATGTCGTACATGGAATCTCTGCTACCTGTGTTTAATAGATACATGGAATTATTGAATCCAGACTTGGATATAAGCTTGGCTTTTTACCAAGGCTGGGGGAAGGACAGAGATTACCTAGAATTACTGGAAGAGAGCTGGCCAAGTGACCTTAAACAGGGTTTTACTCAGTTAGGCCCACAGCGAGCAGACTTACGTGTTAAAGCCAAAGGCATGCCAGCAATGGAGGTTTTATCCCGCGGACAGCAGAAAATGGTGGTCTGCGCGCTTAAATTAGCTCAAGCAGAACTCTACCAACAGGCCTCTGGAAGCCCCTGTATTTTCTTAGTAGATGATTTGTCCGCAGAGTTGGATATTAGCCACAGAAAAGCTTTATGTACGCTGCTAGAAAGCTTAAAATGTCAGGTCTTTGTTACCGCCGTCGAAGATACACAAATGACGGATTGCTGGTCTGTTTCAAGCCAGATTAAAAAGTTCCACGTGGAACATGGAACATTAAATCAAGAATAATTAGTTCTACAGGAGTTTGATCCATGAGCGAAGAAAACACCTATGATTCTTCCAGTATTAAGGTACTGAAAGGCTTAGATGCGGTTCGTAAACGTCCAGGTATGTACATTGGTGATACCGACGACGGCACTGGCCTACACCACATGGTGTTCGAAGTGGTGGACAACTCTATCGATGAAGCCCTTGCTGGCCACTGTTCTGAAATCAAAGTTATCGTACACCCAGATGAATCCATCAGCGTAAGCGATAACGGCCGTGGTATTCCGGTTGATGTTCACGAAGAAGAAGGTGTTTCTGCTGCCGAAGTTATCATGACAGTACTGCATGCCGGCGGTAAGTTTGATGACAACAGCTATAAAGTTTCTGGTGGTTTGCACGGTGTAGGTGTTTCTGTTGTAAACGCACTGTCAGATAAGCTTAAAATGACCATTCGTCGTGGCGGCAAAATCTGGGAACAAAGCTATACCCACGGTGTACCTGATGCACCAATGGCTTCAGTAGGGGACACAGATACTTCTGGTACTGTGATTCATTTCCACCCTAGTCCTGAAACCTTTACTAATATCCAATTTAATTTTGATCAATTAGCTAAGCGTGTACGCGAATTAAGCTTTTTGAACTCTGGTGTGCGCATCGTATTAAAAGACGAGCGCAGTGATCGTGAAGAGATATTCGAATTTGAAGGCGGTTTAAAAAGCTTCGTTGAATACTTAAACGTAAACAAGTCCCCTGTTAACGACATCTTTTACTTCCGTCTAGACGGTGATACTCGTGAAGACGGTATCGGCGTAGAAGTGGCCATGCAGTGGAATGATAGTTTTAGCGAAAACCTATACTGCTTTACCAATAACATTCCACAACGTGATGGTGGAACCCACTTAGCCGGTTTCCGTGGTGCGTTAACTCGTACACTGAACAGCTACATCGAGCGCGAAGGTTTGGCTAAAAAAGCCAAGGTTTCCACAACAGGTGATGATGCTCGTGAAGGTTTAACGGCGATTATCTCGGTTAAAGTGCCTGATCCTAAGTTCAGCTCTCAAACAAAAGACAAATTGGTATCTTCTGAGGTGAAAACCGCAGTAGAACAAGAAATGGCAAAAAGCTTTAACGACTTCCTATTAGAGCAGCCACAGCAAGCCAAAGAAATCGTTGGCAAAATGATGGACGCAGCCCGCGCCCGTGAAGCGGCTCGAAAAGCCCGTGATATGACCCGCCGTAAAGGTGCTTTAGATATCGCAGGTTTGCCAGGTAAGTTAGCGGATTGCCAAGAGAAAGACCCAGCTCTTTCAGAAGTTTACTTGGTGGAAGGGGACTCGGCCGGCGGAAGCGCCAAACAGGGCCGAAACCGCCGTACACAAGCGATCCTACCGCTTAAAGGTAAGATCCTAAACGTAGAAAAAGCCCGTTTTGATAAGATGCTATCTTCTGCAGAAGTAGGCACGCTTATTAAAGCATTAGGTTGCGGCATTGGCCGTGAAGAGTTTGATGTAGAAAAACTGCGTTATCACAGCATTATCATCATGACCGATGCCGACGTGGATGGATCGCACATTCGAACACTTCTTTTGACATTCTTCTTCCGTCAAATGCCTGAAATCATCGAACGCGGTCATATCTTTATTGCACAACCACCTTTGTACAAAATTAAACGTGGTAAACATGAGCAATACATTAAAGATGACGAAGCATTAACTGAATATCTAACCACAACGGCCCTAGATAACGCGTCATTGTTCGTAAACCCTCAAGCCCCTGGCATTGGCGGTGAGCATCTAGAAAGCTTGGTAAATCAATACCGTGGCGTATTAGATGGCATCGCGCGTTTATCTCGTGTGTACCCTGAATCTGTGCTTAAAGAGATGATTTATACGCCTAAATTGTCTTCGGATCAGCTTAAAGATAAGGCTCAAGTTCAAGCATGGTGTGAGCAGTTACAAACTCGTTTCGCCGCGCCAAAAGGCAATGACACACAAGTTCTTGTAGAAGTGGTAGAAGACACCGAGCGCCATATTTATGTGCCGGATGTGAAAGTAATCAACCACAGTATTCCAACAGATTACATCTTGTCTCATGAGTTCTTTGAATCAAATCTCTACGAAAGCATCTGCAAGCTAGGGGATACCCTGACAACACTGATGGAAGACGGCGCCTTCATTCAACGCGGCGAACGTAAAAAAGATGTTTCAAGTTTTGAAGGGATGCTTGAATGGCTAATGAGCGAAGCTAAACGTGGTTACAGCATCCAGCGCTATAAAGGACTGGGTGAGATGAACCCTGAACAGCTTTGGGAAACCACCATGGACCCAGCAGAGCGTCGCATGTTACGCGTAACCATCGAAGATGCAGTAGCAGCGGATCAAATCTTCACAACCCTAATGGGTGATGAAGTTGAACCGCGTAGAGCGTTTATTGAAAGTAACGCCTTGTTAGTAGATAACCTAGATTTCTAATTTTAGAAGTCTGCTTATAGGTTAGACCTTTATCTAAAAACCGCCTAATCTTCTATTATGCGGTTTTTTTATTTTTAATAAGGGGGAAACATGTCTTCTAAATATGAAATTTTTCTAGGGAAGGATCAGCAGTTCTACTTTCATTTAAAAGCCGCTAATGGCGAAATCATATTGGCCAGCGAAGGTTATACGCAAAAACATAACGCAGAAAATGCCATAGAGTCAGTTCGAGTAAATAGTCCGTTTGATGGTAACTATATTGATAAAGTAGCAAAAGATAGCCGAAACTATTTTGTATTACGTGCTGATAACAACGAGGTTATTGGCACTAGCCAAATGTATCGCTCTAAACAAGGGCGGGATATTGGTAAGGCCTCGGTAAAAGAAAACGCCTTAGTTTCACGTGTGGATGATCTAACTTGAAGAATAAAAAAGGCCGATGATTAATAGTCATCGGCCTTTTAAATAGAGGTAATACTTTTAGATTAAATTGTTAAAGCTTACAAAAAACGTATTTAACCCCTGGTCCCTATCATCGCGGCCGTAACGTTGAAATTCAAAGTTAACTGCTTGTTTAATGTCTAAGCGAAAGCTGATGCCCGTACCAATATAATATTGTTTACTGTTATCTTTTTCATCAACTTCACCTTTTGTTTTAGTGACATTAAAGGCTTTACCGCCGCCCAATCGAAAAAAACTGGCCATTTTTTTACGTGGATCTGTGGTGAATTTTAACCCAGCAGAAAGAAATTTAGTGCTCATGGTGGTATCACCTTTTGTAATACCATCAGTGTAAGCAGCGCCTAACTCGAACCAAGAATGAGCTGAACGACTCAATTTACCGCCAACTAATAGCTTTGCTCCGCCGCCATAGGAGTGTTTTGCGATGCCTTTGTTTTCTTCGCTATCTACAGAATGAAGTTTAGTGGCGCCAAAGCCATATTCCACATAATTTGTAGTACCAGCGTAAGACAATAGAGAGGTAGAGAGTAAGGCAGAGGTTAAAAGCATCCGTGAAAGTTTCATATGCAGTCCTTTGTTTATAATTTTTATCCTGTGGCTATTATTGATTTTTTTAAGTCATAAAAAAAGCCCGATCAACAAATCATTAATCAGGCATTTTATTTAGATGAAAATACTAGAACTTAAAAGAGGTTTATTTATTTAATAAATCATCAACAAACCCATTTAAATCATCAAATACAGGCACGCCCTCTAATCCCACGCCTTTATCTAAAGTACGTTGGCCTTTACCGGTTAATACTAAAGCGGCTTTCATGTCTTTGGCTTGGCCTGCTTGTAAATCACGTAATGAATCCCCCACCATAAAACAGTCTTTAGCTGAAACATTCAAAGCACTTTCAATTTGATCGATAAGGCCGGGTAGGGGTTTGCGGCAATCGCACTGGTCGTCAGGTCCATGGGGGCAGTAAGCGATGTGGTCAATTTTAGCGCCGGCAGAGGCTGCTAGATCGATCATTTTTTTATGCATGGCAGCTAGGGTTTCTTCACTAAAATAGCCCCGTGAAATACCACTTTGATTGGTGGCTACTGCAATTTGATAGCCGGCTTTTGTTAACTTTCCTAACGCTTGCATTGAGTTTGGTAATTCAATCCATTCGTCTACGCTTTTCACGTAATCATCTGAGTCGTAGTTAATAACGCCGTCTCGGTCTAGGATGATAAGTTTTTGCATGCTCATGTTCTCAAAATTATATAAGCGTCAGGTACAAAAAAAGAGGCCGAAGACCTCTTTAATTGTGTTTAAAGCTGGCCAAAATCATTGGCCAATGTTTAAACTTTTTAGTTACGTTTTACAGTACTGAAATATCAGCCACTTGTAAAAATAGGTTACGTAGTTGATTCAAAAGCGCTAAACGGTTTTGTTTAACAGCTTCGTCATCGGCCATAACCATCACGTTATCAAAGAAGTTATCGATGCTACCGCGTAGGCTGCTAAGCGCCATTAGGTAAGCTTCGTAATCACCTTGATCAAACAGAGGTTGAACCTCTAGACCTTTAGCGATTAGTTCTTTAGATAAAACTTTCTCAGCGTCTTCTTGTAACAGTGCTTCATCAACCGGTTTTACATCGGCAAGGGCATCGTTTTTAGCAAGAATATTCGATACACGTTTGTTTGCAGCGGCTAATGCTTCTGCACTTTCTAATTTAGAGAAAGCAAAGGCAGCTTGCACACGTTGGTTAATGTCGCGTGGTTGGGTAATGCCTTTGGCACGTACCGCTTGGAAAACAACCGTTGGGATGTTTTGGTCTTGGTACATGGCGCTAAAACGATCCAGCATGTATTCAATAAGCTTGGATTTTGTATCGGCTTTTAATTCAGTCTCAACACTGCTTTCTTCATAAACCCCGAGGGCCCATTGAATAAGGTCAGCTAGGTCGATGTTTAAATCTTTTTCTACCAACAAACGCAGCACACCTAAAGACGCGCGACGCAGTGCGTATGGGTCCTTACCGCCGGTTGGGATTTGGCCAATGCCAAATAAACCCACAAGGCTGTCTAGACGATCGGCCAATGCTAATGCGGTACCGGTTACGGTTTCTGGTAAGTCGTCACCAGAGAACGCTGGCTGGTATTGCTCTTTAATAGAGGCAGCCACTTCAGCGTTTTCGCCATCGTGTTGCGCATAATAAGAACCCGCCAAACCTTGTAGGTCGGTGAATTCATAAACCATGTCGCTTAATAAATCGGTTTTAGCTAGCTTGGCTGCGCGCTCAGCTAATTGAGTGTCGCCACCCATGGCTTCAGCAATTTTGCTGGCCAATTTCATCAGGCGTTCTGATTTATCTTTTAGAGTACCTAATTTTTGGACCCAAAGAACCGTGTCCAGTTTTTCAAAGCGGCTTTCAAGGGTGACTTTACGGTCGGTATCCCAGAAGAATTTTGCATCCGCTAAGCGAGGGCGAATAACTTTTTCGTTGCCTTCGATAACTTGTTTAGGGTCTTTAGATTCGATATTACAAATGGTGATGAAGTTAGGCATGAGTTCGCCTTTGGCATCAACCACGTGGAAATATTTTTGATGCTCTTTCATTGAGCTAATCAAAGCTTGAGCAGGAACTTCTAAAAACTCAGTATCAAACTTACCAGCAAGTGCTGTAGGCCATTCGTTTAGAGAGGCCACTTCGTCTAATAGGTCTTCATCGATTACGGCTACGCCACCCAATTTTTTGCCTTCTTCAGCAACTTGAGTGCGAATTATTTCTTTACGTTCGTTGTAATCCGCTAATACTTTGCCTTGTTCTTTTAGAATGCTTTCGTAAGCATCAGGACTAGTAATGGCGATTTCACGGTTAGCGTGGAAGCGGTGACCTTTAGTGAAGTAGTTAGAAGCAACACCTAAAATGTTGGCCTCAATCACTTTGTTATCAAGTAACATAACTAACCAATGCACAGGGCGAACGAATTCAATGCGGCTCGCACCCCAGCGCATGCGCTTGGCGATTGGTAAGTTATTAATAGAGGTGCTGATGGCTACTGGCAATTCATCAGTCGCCGTGGCACCTGGTAGTGTTTGCGCAAAATAAAGACGCTCGCCTTTTTCATCCGTGGTGCGACCCACTTCATCAAAGCTAATACCATTGGCACGGGCAAAACCTTCAGCGGCTTTAGTTGGCTTACCATCTTTAATGGCAACCTGTGTATAAGGGCCTAGTTTTTCAACTTTGCTTTCATCGCCTTGTGCTTGTAGGCCTTTAAGGCGCAGCGCTAAACGACGAGGCGCCGCAAATAACTGGCTGCTTTCAAAGTTTAGGCCTTTGGCTTTTAAGTGTTCTTCAATACCGGATTGAAAAGAAGCCGCTAAGTTTTTTAATGCTTTTGGTGGCAGCTCTTCAGTACCAAGCTCCACTAGAAAATCATGCGTGCTCATTATTTGGCTCCCTTAGCTTGTTTCTTCGCTTCTTTAGCGGCTTTTTTTGCAGCGGCATCGGCGGCGGCTTTTTCTTCTGCAGCGGCGATGGCTAATACTTCATCACGCAAAGCAGCAGGGGCTAATGGGAATTCTAATTTACGACGACTTTCGAAATACGCCTGAGCCACAGAGCGTGACAAAGTACGTACACGTAAAATGTAACCTTGGCGTTCTGTTACTGAGATCGCGTGGCGAGCATCTAGCATGTTAAATGCGTGAGAAGCTTTTAACACTTTTTCGTAAGCAGGTAATGGCAGGCCAGCTTCAATCAAACGGGCGCAATCCGCTTCGTGTTGATTGAATGCTTGGAAAAGGAAATCAACATCGGCGTGTTCAAAGTTGTAAGCAGATTGCTCCACTTCATTTTGATGGAATACATCGCCGTAGGTAACTTTGCTGCCGTCTGGGCCGTAGCACCAAACTAAATCAAAAATGCTGTCCACTTCTTGTAGGTACATGGCGATACGCTCAAGACCGTAAGTGATTTCACCGGTTACTGGGTAGCACTCTAAGCCGCCCACTTGTTGGAAGTAGGTGAACTGAGTCACTTCCATACCGTTTAACCAGACTTCCCAACCAAGGCCCCAAGCCCCAAGTGTTGGTGATTCCCAGTTATCTTCTACAAAGCGCACGTCATGAACATCAGTGTCGATGCCAATCATTTTCAGGCTTTCTAGGTACTTGTCTTGAATGTCCAATGGCGATGGTTTCATGGCCACTTGGAATTGATAGTAGTGCTGTAGGCGGTTCGGGTTTTCACCGTAGCGGCCATCAGTAGGACGACGACACGGCTGAACATACGCCGCATTCCAAGTTTCAGGGCCAATGGCGCGTAAGAAAGTAGAGGTGTGGAACGTGCCCGCGCCTACTTCCATATCAACAGGTTGGTTAATCACGCAACCTTGTTTAGACCAGAAGTCTTGAAGGGTGGCGATGAGCCCTTGGAACGTTTTTACGTCGTATTGTGGTGCTGAATTATTATCTGACACTTGGGGTGGCCATTCGTATTTCTAGAAAGCGGATGATTATACGGTCGCAAGCCAAGGCATGCCAGTGGCCAAGGGCCATTAAATAGGGGGATTTGAGTGCATATGTAGGAAGCCGTGCTCAAAAATTTAGATCAGAAGCCGCTTATTTGATTATGGGAAAAGCAGCTGAGTAATGGCGCCGCCATTTTCATGGTTATCCAGCTTCATTTTTCCGGTTTTACCTGCGCGTATGTGAGCACTTACCGCTTGTTCTATCAGGTACAGGCCTAAGCCGCTTTCTGCCCCTTGTGGGGTGAAGGTATCTTGCTTTAAATGCTCTGATTTGAAGCCCGGGCCATTATCAGTGAGCTGGATTAACCAGCTGCCATCGTCGAATTCTTGAATATCCACTAACACTTGTGTGGCGCCGGCACGATTAGCGTTGGTGAAGATGTTTCGTAAGGCGATTTCCAGTAATTGCTCGTCATAAAAGCCGTTAAATTCGGCATCAAAATTTGCTTGGATATCAAGGTTATTCAGCTGTTTAAATTCGTGCATTAATGGTGTGAGGGTATCTATTAACCAGTGCTCGTCTTCGCTGCAATTGAAGTCAGGGTTTTGTAGTTTTAAAATGGACAACAGCTCGATTAAGCGGTGGTTTAAGTTCTGGCTGTGCAGTTGAATATTGGCGAGATTATCTTGATACAAGGCTTGGCCTTGTAGCTGTTCTGCAAGGGTTTCATGGCAGCTATTTAAGCCCTGCATTAGATTTTTAATGTCGTGAAGCTCGGCGCTTAACAAGGTGTTTAAATCAAAAGACATATTGTTAAAACCCTATAATGAGCGAATTAAACGCTGCTGGTTTTTAATAAGCTGCTGCCAGCGGGAATAGCGTTCATCACTGGCGGGAATGCTGCCAACTCTTTCTAATAAATCGTTTACGCTGTTCACCATCTCTCGAGTAGGTGCTCGCTGATCCATGTAAGTGATTTTGGTTTGGATAGCATTAAGTAACACAGCTAAGCCTGCTTCTTTGTAAACCGTGGCTTTATCAAATAGCTCGATGGCCTGGGTAAGCTGGCCACGCTCAAAAAATTCGATGGCTCTGTCGTTAATTTCAGTGGTGTATTCGCGCACCACTTTTTCACTGATTTGGTCTTGGGCTTTTTTAAGTTCACGGGTTTCGGTTTTGTTTAAGTCGCCACGTTTGTCTATTTCAGCCAGTAAATCTTGGGCTTTAGCGTGTTGGCGGGTATCCAAATAGAGCTGCACCATGGAAAGTTGCTGAACCCCGCTTGGCTGCATCACGTTTTCCAGTAACTTCGCGGCCTTTGCGGCGCAGGCTTTGGCGTCTTCTTCTTTGCCTAAATTGGTAAACGTAGCACCTTCTAAAATAGTGGCTTCAAATACGTAATCGTTATTATCTTTATAAAGCGCTTTGACTTCTTCCAGCGCACGGAAGGCATCTTTGCTGCCGTCACGGCTATCGCGAGTGTTAGCCGTGCTGATTTTGTGCTGCACTGATTTTGCGTATAACAAATAGTTTTTGGCACTGCGATAGCAGCTATGGCGGGCTAAGCGCATGGACTGCTTAAAGGCTTTTTCGGCCACGGCTTCGTCTTTATTTGCAAAGGCTAAGCGGCCCAGCTCCATTTGTCGCAGTACCTGTTTAGGGCTCACCTGTACTGCGCGCATTAAGTCTTCTTGCGCGTCTTGTAGCTTTTTATGTTTCACGTGGATCTTGGATAACAAGTCGTAGCACTGCACATATTGAGGGTGCAGTTTGATGGTGTAATTTAATATAGATTCGGCTTCATCTAATTGCTCTAGGTTGAACAAGCAGGTGGCCTTACCCAATAACGCCCAGTTTATGTCTCGCTCATTTAATACGGCATCATATAGTTTTAGGGCATCTTCAAAGCGTTTTAAGCGCATGAGTGTACGGCCCTGAATGCGCAACACCCGTAGCTTTAAGCGCGGCTGTTTATCTATGAATAAATCGCAGATCTCTAAGGCTTTTTCATTTTGGCGAGCATCAATGGCTTCATTGATGGGCTTTAGGCTTTCTTTGATGGTGAGGATACGAGTAAGCCTCTGGCGCATTACATCTATTGTAAAGGGCTTAGTAACATAGTCATCGGGCTCGTATTCCACAGCACCCATGACCATATCCATGGCGTTTTCACCGGTAAGCATCACAAAGGTAGCCGCGGCTTTTAACCTGTGGGTAAAGCGGGCTTCTTCTAATATTTGCTGACCATCACGGCCTTTGCCGAGGTTATAGTCAGAAATGATAATGTGATAATCGTTATGCAGGATGAACTCAGTGGCTTCGTTGCCGTCTTTGGCCACATCCACTTCGTCCGCCCCAAGTATGACCAGCATCTTTTTCATGGCGCTGCGAGACTCAACCAAGTCGTCAATCGCTAAAACGCGCTTGCCTGCTAGCATCTCTTCAATTTTGGCCATAAAAATTCCCTTTCAACTACATAAAGCATAGCAAGAGATTTGGGTTTGTCTGTTCACTGGTTAAATAGTGTGAAATAAGGCAAAGTGCCGTTTTTATCCGTGTTTGAGCTGTAGTTATGGATGCAAAATCTGCTGTTGCGTTATCAATTATTCGTCTTTTAGGTCTTATGAATCTAAGGGTTGCCCGCCAAGCGGGTCTATTCATTGGTTGGCTAATGGGCGCCACAAAAAGCCGCATGTTTAAGGTGACAAAAAAGAACATCGAACTGTGTTTTCCCGAGATGCCTAAAGCTGAACAGCAAGCCTTGGTAAAAGCCAGTTTGGCAGAAACCAGCAAAGCCATTGCTGAAACCGGCATTGCTTGGGGCGGTACCGATGAGGCTTTTTATCGCAATCAAAACCTGATTTTAAAGGTGCGTAACGAGCACTTAATTCTGGATGCCATTAAAAAAGACAAAGGGGTTTTATTATTAACCCTGCATTTTGGAAATTGGGAGTGGTTTGCAGCCGGAGTACCAAAATATTTAGATAACGCCATGGCACTTTATAAAATGGCCAAAATGCCAGCCCTAGAAAAAGCCATGTTAGAAGCGCGCTCTATAAGCGGAGTGAAACTGGTGTCAGGCAACCGTGAAGGCGTGGAGAAGTTTGTAGAGCATTACACCAATCAAAACAGCTGCATTATTGTGCCCGATCAAGAGCCCTCTGAAAAATCCGGTGTGTGGGCTAAGTTTTTTGGTATCGATGCACTAACCCCTAAATTTATTCATAATTTAATTATGAAAAACCCAGAAGGCACGGTTTTAAATACCTACATGAAACGCATAGAAGGGGGTTTTGAAATGGCATTCGAAGCGGTGGAGTCAGAAATATACAGCGAAGATTTAGAAACCTCTGCTAATGCCATGAACAAAGGTTTTGAGAAATGCATTGCCGATGACTTGAGCCAGTATCAGTGGGAATACAAACGGTTTAAGCGTAATGCTGAGCGGTATTATGATGGGCTTTAATATTTAATTTACGGTATGAGTTTTTATTATGGATAAATTGGTTGTCATTGGAAAAAGGAAGCAGCTAAGTGAATATATCTTCACTTTCTTGATAGGATCTATTTTTTCTGTATTGGTAATATTATCTTTATTGGGCGTAATAAAGATATTATTTATTGGAGTTACATTGCCGCTTACGATTTTCAGTTATGGCTATGTTTATAGTCGACTTAGCTTGAAGGAAGAGCGTTTAATAATTAATTCCGACTATTTTACTTATTACTCAGGTGATACTCGTAAGTTACATATCTCTGTTACAGATATAAGAGGTCTTGATTTTACAGACAACAGAGGCTCGGCAATCTTCCCCCCTTTATTTATCGTTTACTTGCATGACGATAAAAGCATCTCGGCCCCTTATCAATTATTTGAGCACTATCAGCTTGAAGCATTTGGCCGACAGGTTAAGTCTTTTTTTTAGAAGTTAAAACCTCGTAATAATTACGCTATGCGTTATGAGAGTCATATGTAATGAATATATGGCTACTGATGCCAAAACGTAGGCGTAAACAATACTAACAAAGTAAATATTTTCAAACGCCCCCAGTAACATGGCAAGGCTCAACACCCCCCTTAGTAATGCAATTTCACCGTAATGGGCTGGAATCCAGCCCAAGTCCGAGCCTAGTTTGTGAATGCAAACGAGTCTGTTAGGTGGCTCACGAGCGCATCTCTTAGCGTTTTTCGGGTAAGAATTTTGTATTAGGCTATTCTTAATGGAGGTACTTACTTAAGCCTTTATCAATGACTCAGAAACTTCTTTATTACAAAGCCTTTATTCTGTGTTTGGTGCTACTGCATACCAGTAATAGCATGGCTGATGATCCTTATTTTGAACTTAGTTTGTTCGAGCTTAAGGACATACCTGTTGAGGTGGCTTCACTATTCGAAGACAGCACCCTAGACGTGGCTTCTTCTACGGCCAGTATTGCTCGCAGCCAGTGGCAAAACCGAGGAGCCATCTCATTAGGACAAGCCTTTGAGGGTGTGCCTTCTGTTTTTACTGGCACTGTATGGGGTGGCAGTGAAGCCATTGCAATAAGAGGTTTTGCTACTGAATTGTCAGTACGGGGAGTGGCCCAGTCACTTGATGGGATCCCGTTAGGCAGCTACACCTATGCCAGTCCTAGTTATCTCTTACCTCGCGCGCCTTTAAATCTATTAAATCAAGTAGAAATGATCCGAGGCCCTGGTAGCACCCTATATGGCAATGATGCTTTTCACGGGGTCATCTCTATGGAATTGTATAATCGCCCAACAAATTCTGGAGAGGCCATTGTTCAAGCTGGAGCGCCAGAAAATTATGAAGTCACAGCTGTAAACAGCTATAACGCAGGTAAGTGGCATGTGCACACTGGTGGTAGTGTGCAATCGGATGGCGGACACAAATTAAAATATGAATACACAGACCCTTATATCCCTAACCACACAGGGACTGGCTCAAGAGAGCAAGCCTTTGAAAATGCCAGTGCATATTTGAAGGTTGGGTATGGCAAGGTATCGGATGCACGGGGAAAGTTTGGTTTAACGTTGTTTCATAACAATTTTAGTTCGCGAGAATTTCAAGGTATAGGCACTCAATTTTTCTCAAACCTACCTATTAGCTTTGATTTGCAAAGCAGTAGTATCGTTGGTGCGAAAGACGCCAGTGATAGCGAGTCTGAACTGTCTGTGGTGGGGTTTTCCCACGAATCATTATTTGCAAATGGGCTGCAGTTTAAAAATCACGGGTACTACTGGCAAAGTAAACAAGAATGGCAATTTGATAATGGTAATTATCCTGATGCATTAACGTTTGTATCAAACTTTCCTGTTCCCGCTTTGGCGGGCACAAATCAGCTATGCAAAGCAGATGAAAACAGTGTTTCTTATAATCCTTTTTTCTGTGCGCATACCTTGTATCAAGGCACAAAGGAAACTCGTGTAGGTTTTTCAAGCCAGCTTAAACAAGCGGAAAATCGGTTTAATACACAATGGGTTGTGGGCTTGGGCTTTGATCGAATTAAAATAAATGATGGCAGGTTTGAGCGAGTCAACCAACAAGGAGTTACCTCTAATTTAGAGACCAGTGAGTACATTGGTAAAGCCAGAGAATTAGGCCATGTGTTAGCTCAAGCCCGCACTGGCTTTTTCAATAATCAATTTTTGGTGACCTATGGCGCGCGTTGGGATTATTACAGTGATGTAAAAAATCATGTGTCACCCCGCCTTGGTTTTGTTTATAAATACAATAATGCATTTACCCAAAAATGGTTGTTTGGACACGCGTACCGAGCACCCACTGCCCTAGAGCAGTTTGGATCCGGCTCTGTATTGGGCGATAAAAACCTTAATCCAGAAACCATAAAAACTTACGAGTTTATTAATATTTACCGCCAACCCAATTATGAAATTGAAGCGGTGGCATTTTACAGTAAATGGAAAAATGCCATTTCTTTGGTTCAAGTGTCTTCTGTTCAAAACCAATATAAAAACAGTGACTCTAATGAATCTATGGGCTTGGAGCTTAGTCTTAAGAAGCGGGTGAATGTCACCAGTATTAATGCACAGCTAAGTTATATACAAAGTAAAAATGAAACGGATGACGTGGATTATGTGGCTTTTCCAGATTGGACTGGGAGTTTAAATATAGAGCACCCGCTGATACTGGAAACCCTAAAACTAGGTTTTTGGCAGCGGTTAATGTTGGCATATAGATTAAATGATACAGATTTAGCGACTAAGCAAGAGTCGTATTATCGAACGGATTTGTATTTAAATTGGCGAGTAGATTCTCGATTAAGCGTAATAGCTAACATCCAAAATGTATTGGATGATAAAAACACACTGCCTTCTTATTATGGTTCAGAAGGTGGTATTCAAGATTACGGCCGCGTGATAAAAGCCAGTATTAAATACAAATTATAATGGCCTAATAAAGGCAGATTACTGCCTCCAAAACGTAGGCGTAAACAATACTAACAACGTAAATATTTCCAAACGCCCCAGTAACATGGCAAAGCTTAATACCCATTTTGCAAAGTCAGTGATCTCACCATAATGAGCTGATACTTCCCCTAAACCTGGGCCTAGGTTGTTAATGCAGGCGCCTACCGCACTGAATGCAGAAACAAAGTCCATGCCTGTGGCCAATAACAAAATGGTCATGATGATGTACAGCATTAGGTACACACTAAAGAAACCCCAAACGGCTTCCACCACTCTGTCATCAATGGGGCGTCCGCCAATGCGAATTGGAATAATGGCATTAGGGTGAATAAGGCGTTTCATTTCGCGGCTGCCTTGTTTGTAAATCAGCAGTACACGAATCACTTTTAAGCCGCCGCCGGTACTGCCAGCACAGCCGCCCATAAAGGCTAAAAAGAATAATAAAAACGGCAGGAAGACTGGCCACAACGAGAAGTCGGCGGTGGCGAATCCTGTGGTGGTGGCGATACTCACCAGTTCAAATAAACCAAAGCGTAAGGCTTCGTATGGCTCGTAACTGTGGCTCATAACAAGTGTGGTAAAAGTGACCACGGCGGCAATGGCCAAAATGATTAACAGGGTTTTTACTTCGGCATCAGCAAAATAATGTTTGATGCTTTTAAAGCGCCAAGTATAAAAGTGCAACGCAAAATTGAAGGCACTGATGATCATAAAAAAGATGGCCACACTTTCTATTAGCGGGCTATCAAAAAAGCCGATGCTGGCATCATGGGTACTGAAACCACCAATGGCTACGGTACTAAACGCATGGCAAATGGCATCAAACAAAGGCATTCCTGCAAGCCAAAAACCCAAACCACAGGCAATGGTTAAGGCTAAATAAATGTACCAAAGGGTTTTTGCGGTCTCTGTAATACGTGGTGTTAACTTGCTGTCTTTCATTGGTCCTGGGGTTTCGGTGCGATACAGCTGCATGCCACCAATGCCTAACATTGGCAAAATGGCCACGGCTAAAACGATGATCCCCATGCCGCCCAACCATTGTAAAAGCTGGCGATAGAACAAAATACTTTGTGGTAAATCATCAATGCCGGTCATAACGGTGGCACCTGTGGTGGTCCAGCCAGATAACGATTCAAAAAACGCATCGGTGAAACTTAAACCGGGGTTTTCAGCCAGCATTAAAGGCAAGGCGCCAGAGATAGCCAGTACCAACCAGAATAAAACGGTCACCACAAAACCATCTCGTGTGCGTAAGTCTTGGCTGCGGTTTCTCACCGGGTACCAACACACAGCTCCTGTGGCAAAGGTAATAGCCAGCGCACTGGTAAACGCACCAAGGGCAGTGTCTTGGTAGATAAGGCTGACTAAAATAGGCGGGATCAAAGCAATACTGAAAACCATTAACAGTATGCCAAGAATTTTAAAAATAATTGCCGGATGCATTAACGATTTCCAAGCCAAGTATTAAAAAGAAGTACGTACAAAATGAAAAACGGCATATTAAAAGAAACCCAGTTCCACTTGGAAAAGACGCTCAACTTCTGGGATGCGTTTTTTATCCAGCACAAACAAAATCACGTGGTCATCACTTTCAATCACGATATCACTGTGAGCAATAAGCACTTCATCGTTGCGCACCATGGCACCAATGGTGGTGCCTTCTGGTAGGTCCACTTCATCCACTCGACGACCCACAACCTTAGAGGTATTTTTATCCCCATGGGCAATGGCTTCAATGGCTTCGGCGGCACCGCGTCGCAAGCTGTGCACGTTGGCTACGTCACCACGGCGTACGTGAGTTAACAAACTACCAATGGTGGTTTGGCTTGGGCTGATGGCGATATCAATGCCTTCACCTTGCACTAGGTCCACGTATTGGGCTTTGTTGATAAGTGTCATTACTTTGCGAGCACCTAACTTCTTGGCCAGCATGGATGACATGACATTCACTTCATCATCATTGGTTAAGGCACAAAACACATCGGTGTTTTCAATGTTGGCTTCTAGCAATAATTCTTTATCAGTGGCGCTGCCGTTCATAATAATGGTTTTACTGCGCACTTTTTCGCTTAACCGCAGGCAGCGAGCTTCGTTGTGATCAATAAGTTTCACGTGATAAAACGGCTCAAGGGTTTGTGCTAAGCGCGCACCAATGTTGCCGCCGCCGGCAATAATCACACGTTTATAAGGCTGCTCACTTTTTCTTAGTTCGGCCATTACCATGCGAATGTCTTTTTTATCGGCAATGAAAAACACTTCATCGTCCACTTCAATCACGGTATCCGCTTCTGGCAGAATGGCTTGGCCTTTACGATAAATAGCGGCCACTCGAGTATCGGCGCCACTTTTTAAATGCTCGCGTAAATAGCGTAATTCTTGCCCTACCAGCGGGCCGCCGTAAAACGCTTTAACGCCCACCAGCTTGGCTTTGTTATTGGCAAAGTCCAAAACCTGCAAGGTGCCAGGGAATTCCAAAAGACGTTTGATGTAATTGGTCACCACTTGTTCTGGGCTAATGAATACATCAATAGGCACAGCGTGGCTGCCATATAGCTCTTTATAACGGGTGTAATCTTGTGAGCGAATACGGCTGATTTTAGTAGGGGTTTTAAACAAGGTGTGAGCCACTTGGCAGGCCACCATGTTCACTTCATCACTATTGGTTACGGCTACCAACATATCGGCATCATCACCACCGGCTTGGCGTAAAACATCAGGGAAGGATGCTTTGCCCAATACTGTGCGAATGTCTAAACGGTTTTGTAATTCTTTAAGGCGTGGGCCGTCGGTATCCACAACGGTAATGTCGTTGCCTTCGGTGGCGAGGTGTTCGGCCAGAGTGCCGCCAACCTGGCCTGCGCCTAAAATGATAATCTTCATCTTGTGATAAAACCTATCTACGTTGCCTACATGGATGTAGGTACATCGTTTATGTCGGGAACATATAAACGTGTGCCAATACTGCGTTAAAAATATTTTTGATATCCCTGTCTAAATAATAGAAAGGAAGCTCAGCTATGGGCCTCGTTTAAAAATATTTTTGCCTTGTCTTGGCTGCCTCGATGGCGGTTTGAGCCGACATCATAAAATTTATTATTCGTTATTGAGCAGGTGTTAAGCCTGCAGGTTTCTATTTTTTATGCAAAAGCGCATAAAAGAAACCATCATGCTCGTCGGCTTTTGGAAAAAACTGCCAGCCAAATCCGGTATCGTGTGCGCTCGTCAATTGTTTAGCGTCTAGCTCCCCAGCTGATGTCATGGGGGCAAGTTGCGCGCCACTCTCTTGTGCCAAAAAGGCCTGAATATTATTGGCGTTTTCCTGCGGTAAAATAGAGCAGGTGGCGTATAACAATTGGCCGCCGGGCTTTAATGTGGCCCATGCTTTTTGCAGGATCGAAAGCTGCAATTCAGCAAGGTTATCAATATCGGCTTTTAAGCGCAGTAACTTAATATCTGGATGGCGACGAATAACGCCAGTGGCGCTGCACGGCACGTCTAATAAAATGCGGTCGAAGGCATTGCCGTCCCACCAGGACTCCGTCTCTTGTGCCAAACCTTGTTTAACCGTTGCGCTCAAGCCTAGTCGAGCTAGGTTTTCATGCACACGTACTAGGCGTTTTTCATCGGCGTCTAAGGCGGTCAGTGTAGCTTGGTTATCCACAGACTCTAATAAGTGACAGGTTTTACCCCCAGGGGCGCAACAGGCATCTAATAAATGATCATTCTTTTGCGGCTTTAATAGTTGAGCGGCAAGCTGAGCGGCCTCGTCTTGTACGCTAACGGCACCGTCGCTAAATCCAGGCAGCAATTGCACATCACAGGGCTTTTCTAAGTAAATAGAAGTAAGCGCATGCTTTCCTGCATGGGCTTTGATTTCCTGCGCATCTAGCTTGGCTAAATATTCATCACGGCTTTGTAAGCGAGTATTCACTCGCAAGCACATAGGGGCTTGAATATTGGCCTGCTCGCAGATGTTCTGCCATTGATCAGGCCAGGCTTTTTTAAGCAGCTTAATAAGCCACTTAGGGTGTTGATAAAACGGCACTTCGCTGTCTTTTAGGCCCGCTAGTAGCTCGTCTTTTTCACGCTGAAAGCGGCGCAAAATAGCGTTAAGCACACCACTGTATTTGTCCAACCCTCTGTATTTATCAGACTTAAAGTCACGACAGGCTTGTACGGTTTCGTTGATGGCTGCGTGTTCAGATATCTCGCTGTACGCCAGCTGATAAAGGCCTACCCATAACAAGGCCTGAACAGGTCGGGCCTCTTCAGGTAAGGGCTTTTGCAATAGGATTTTGCTTAAGGCATTTACGCTGAAAAAATGGCGAGACGTACCAAAACATAAACTTTGTAAAAGCCCTTTATTTTCAGGGCTTACGTCTTTGCTAAATCTTGGCAAAATCGCATTCAAACTTTGGCCGTGATCCACCACATCTAGCATAGCGGCTGCGGCAACTGCGCGAGTATTTTGAGGGGTTGTCATTTAAGAGTTATAACTCGCTTGCCAGTACATAATTTTCAAGGAAAGGATGATTACCGTTTAATAAGTCGCCCACCATTTGTGGCTTTTTATTTGGCAGTTGTACTTGCTCAAGGCTAATGGCGGCATCTTTGCAGGCCACAATAATGCCCATACTGTTAACCGCTAGCACAGTGCCCGGCAATGAATAATGCTGCTGCGGATACACCTGGGCTTTTAATATTTTAATGCGTGTATCGCCCAGCAAAGTAAAACAAGGGCGAGGGTTAAAGGCGCGAATTTTACGCACCACAGCTTCCGCATTTTCATGCCAGTTAATAAAGCCTTCTTCTTTGCTTATTTTACGGGCATAGCAGGTGAGGCTTTCATCTTGCACTTCACTTAATACAGGGCCTTGGGCAAATTTGTTGGCCACTTTCACAATGGTATCGCTGCCGATTTGTGCCAAACGCTCAAGCAGGGTGCCGCCTGTATCACTTGGCATAATTGGGGTTTCAGCTTTTTGAATCATTGGGCCGGTATCTAGGCCCGCTTCCATTTGCATGACAGTTACGCCGGTGACCGCATCACCCGCTTGAATGGCCCGTTCGATAGGTGCTGCACCACGCCAGCGTGGTAAAAGGGAAGCGTGGGAATTGATACAACCGTGAGTGGGAATATCCAGAACCGCTTGAGGCAGTAACAAACCATAAGCCACCACTATCATTAGGTCGGGTTTTAAAGCCGCAAGTGCATCAATGTCGCTTTGCTCTTTAAAATTAAGCGGCTGTAAAACCTCAATGTCATTGTCCAGCGCCACTTGTTTAACAGGGCTAGGTTTTAACTTTTTACCACGACCGGCAGGGCGGTCGGGCTGGCTGTATACCGCAACCACGTCTAGATTGGCTTTTATGAGCGCATCAAGGTGGGTGGCTGCAAAGTCAGGTGTGCCGGCAAAAACGATTCTCAATGTGAAGTCCTAATTGGTCGGACGCCAAGATTGGACGTCGGGGGCGATACGGTTATGTTTGAAGCGTTTATAAGGAGCCTAATTATAGGCTCCTGAATGATCGTTAAGCTTTTTGTTTAGCTTGAATACGATGCTGCTTTTCTAACTTCTTACGAATGCGGTCACGCTTAGTAGAGGATAGGTAATCCACAAACAGTTTGCCGTCTAAGTGATCCATTTCGTGTTGAATGCATACAGCCAAAAGGCCAGTGGCTTCAATTTCAAATGGTTTGCCGTCTTTATCTAGTGCTTCAATTTTGCAGTGCTCAACACGCTCTACTTCTTCATAAAAGCCTGGGATAGATAAGCAGCCTTCTTGCATTAACTCAGCTTCGCCATCTAATACGGTTACTTTTGGGTTAATGAAAACCATTGGTTTATCACTGTCTTCGCTTACGTCGATAACAATGATTTGCTCATGCACGTCTACTTGAGATGCAGCCAAACCAATGCCAGGTGCGTCGTACATGGTTTCAAACATGTCTTCGATAATGCGGCGTGTTTTGTCCGTTACTTCAGTAACAGGTTTGGCAATTGTGCGTAAGCGGGAGTCTGGAAACTCTAAAATGTCTAATATAGCCATAAACTTGTGAACCCTTAGTAGTCATCAGGGTAAAGGCCCTGCTAATATGATATGTATCTATTATATCTAATGCTGGCCCAGATGGTATGCCATCACGTCACTACGAATAAAAATAAGGGATTTACCCCATGTTAATTACCCTGCTTAAACGTTCCTTGCTGATTTCAACAGCAGTGGTGTGCTTTAGCGTACAAGCTGTGCAACTAAAACCCGGCCATCCTCACGAATATATTGTTAAAGAGGGAGACACCCTTTGGGATATTTCTCAGACGTTTTTAAGTGATGCATGGTTATGGCCTGAGATCTGGCAAATTAATAACCAGATTGATAACCCACACAAAATTTACCCTGGTGATGTGATTGGCCTTGTTTATAAAGGCAAGCAAACCAAAGTAACCGTGGTTGAACGTGGCCCTGCATCAAAAGGCGTGGTGAAACTTACTCCGTCTGCTCGTGTTACAGAGCTGGCCCATGCTATTCCGCCTATTCCAATGACCGCCATCTCAAGCTTTATGAGCAATAGCCGCATTGTAAAAGGTAAAGATTTGAAAAAAGCCCCATACGTGGTGGCCGGTGATGACAGCCGTATTTTGGCTGGTGGCGGCGGTAAAGTGTATGCCCGCGGCTTTAGAGTAGAAAAGCCGTCATCGGGTTACGGTATTTTCCGTAAAGGACAAATCTTTGTAGACCCAGACACATCTGAGGTTTTAGGCCTTGAAGCACGTGAAGTTGGCGCAGGTGCGGTACAAGCATGGGATGGTGACGTAGCGACGTTATCACTAAGTAACGCCCGTGAAGAAGTGATGGCCGGTGACCGTTTGCTGGACACCGAAGAGCGTCAAGCCGTGGCTAACTTTATGCCAAGCGCACCACCTGAAAACGTTTATGGCCGCATGATTGCTGTACTGGGTGGCGTGACACAAATCGGTCAGTACCAAGTGGTTGTAGTTAACCAAGGTGAGCGTGACGGGGTTGAAGCAGGTAATGTTTTGGCCGTTTATAAAGAAGGCAAAGCCATTGTAGACCGTGTAACCAAACAAAAAGTGCGCCTGCCATCCGAGCGTGCTGGTTTGATGATGTTATTCCGAGTGTTCGAGAAAGTCAGTTACGGCTTAATCCTAAAAGCCAAGTCACCACTAAGCGTGGGTGACGAGGTTCGAAGCCCTCAGTAGGTTTTATTAGATAAACAAAATCATTTCAGACATTTGTCTGATGGTGAAAAAGAAGCCCTTAACTAGTGTGATAGTTAAGGGCTTTTTTATGGCCGCTAAAACAGGGCTGCTGATATGGATATCAGTATTTTTAATCAAACTAATGCGTTGGCGGATTTATCATTGGCCTTAACGCCGGGTGTTGGTCCGCAATTTTTTAACAAGCTAAAGCAAGCAGGCTTTAGTGCGACACATGTTTATGACATGAGTGCAGACCAACTAAAGGCGCTGGGTTTAAATAAAACAGTGCAAAAACAAGTATTGGGTACGTCCATTTCTAAACCCAGCAAAGAGGTGGAGCAAGCGCTTAAATGGGCGTTGGAAAAAGATCATCACCTTATTACTCAAGCCCAGCCTGAGTACCCTGTGCAGTTAAAAAACATCGCATCCCCACCGCCGTTATTAATGGTCAAAGGCCAGTTAAATACGCTGCAGTTAAACCAAGTGGCTATGGTGGGCAGCCGCTATCCAACTGCATTTGGCAAACAAGCGGCGCATGAATTTGCCTATGAGTTAAGTGAGATGGGGTTGGTTATCACCAGTGGCTTGGCCAAAGGCATTGATGGTGCGGCTCATCAAGGGGCATTAGATGCGGGCGGCGCTACCTTAGCGGTTTTAGGGTCGGGGCTAAATAATATATACCCAAAACCTCACACAAAACTAAGTGAAGCCATTTGTGAAAAGGGCGCATTAATCAGTGAGTTTCATTTGAATGCACCGCCAGTGGCGGGCCACTTTCCAAGGCGTAATCGTATTGTGAGCGGATTAAGTTTGGGCTGTTTGGTGGTGGAGGCCACATTAAAAAGCGGCTCGTTAATTACCGCGCGCCAAGCACTTGAGCAAAATAGAGAAGTCATGGCCATTCCTGGGCCTATTAATAACCCACAGGCTAGTGGCTGCCATCACTTGATTCGCCAAGGGGCTGTTTTGATTGAAACCCCGGCTCAGGTCATTAATGAGCTGGCGCTACAAGTGGAAGTGGTGACAAAGCAGCAGCGCCAAATGAGCGAGGAAAAAGTATCAGACCCCAAGCAAAAAGCCTTACTGAAATCGCTGGATTATAATGGCGCCAATATTGATGAAATCATCTCACGTACTCAATTACAGATAAGTGAGTTAAGTGCACTGTTAATGGGGCTAGAGTTAGAGGGCTTAATCAGGCAAGAACAGGGTTTATATATGTTGTCTTGATGCCAGTTTGCCAGTTCCTGACGCAAACTATGTACCTACATCCATGTAGGCAAACAGGGTTTATATATGCTGTCCTGATTCATGCTTTCTTAAGCACAAAACGAGGCTGACTCTTGCACCAAAAGCCAAGCTCAAGTAACTTGCGCTTTTAACTCCTATACTACCTATTCATGCGCTGGCCAATTTACCAAGCAAGTCAAATTTTACATCACCAAGGCATCATTGCTTACCCAACGGAAACCGTGTGGGGTCTAGGCTGTGACCCGTTTGACCGTGCCTCCTTAGCACGCATCATTGCCATTAAAAAACGTGAAAGCCATAAAGGCTTGATCTTGGTGGCGGGTAGCATAGAGCAATTTGAATTTTTGATTCACGACTTGCCTGAATTACAAAAAGAACAATTAGATGCCAGTTGGCCCGGCCCGTTTACTTATTTAGTGCCCCATAAAAATCGTGTGCATCCTTTGGTGCACGGTAAGTTCAGCACCGTCGCCATTCGCGTGAGCTCTCACCCAATGGTGCAGCAGTTATGCAAACACTTTGGCGGGCCGATTGTTTCTACCTCGGCCAATTATGCTGGGCGCCCTACGGTGAAAACCTCGGTGCAAGCGCAGCGCTTACTGGGTCATGAATTAGATTTTATTTTAGCGGGGCCTGTGGGTTTATCCCCAGCGCCCAGCCGCATTGTGGATTTGCAAAGCGGCCGAGTTATCCGAAATTAGTTACTGAATTACATATCTGAGAAAAATCATGGTTAACATTGAAGCAGTCAAAAGCTATCTATTAGCACTGCAAGATAGCATCTGTGCTGAACTAAGCGCCGAAGACGGTTGTGAATTCACCGAAGAAAACTGGGATCGCGAGCAAGGCGGTGGCGGTCGTACTCGTGTATTAGCCGATGGTAATCACATTGAAAAAGGCGGCGTGAACTTTAGCCATGTATTTGGAACCCAGCTGCCAGCATCAGCTACGGCTAGTCGTCCAGAGCTTGCAGGTCGCAGTTTTCAGGCCATGGGCGTGAGTTTGGTTATCCACCCTAAAAACCCGTATGCCCCAACCAGTCATGCCAATGTGCGCTTTTTTGTGGCTGAAAAAGAAGGGGAAGAACCGGTTTGGTGGTTTGGCGGTGGTTACGATCTAACCCCGTATTACGGCTTCGAAGAAGACGTTCAATACTGGCACCAAACAGCAAAAGACGCCTGCCTACCCTTTGGTGAAGGTGTGTATGAAAAATACAAAAACTGGTGTGATGAGTACTTCCACTTAAAACACCGAGACGAACCACGTGGTGTAGGCGGTTTGTTCTTTGATGATTTAAACGAAGAAGGCTTTGAAAAAAGCTTCGCATTTATGCAGGCCATTGGCGACAGTTATGTCAGCGCATATCGCCCGATTTTAGCCAAGCGCAAAGATACGCCGTTTACTGAGCGTGAGCGTAAATTCCAATGCTACCGTCGTGGTCGCTACGTAGAGTTTAATTTGGTATTTGATCGCGGCACCATTTTTGGTTTGCAAACCGGTGGCCGTACCGAATCCATCCTAATGTCTTTACCGCCTATCGTGCATTGGGATTACAACTGGCAGCCAGAAGAAGGCAGTGCCGAAGCCAAGTTATACACTGACTTTTTAGTGAAGCGTGAGTGGGTTTAATTTTAACTATGACATATTTTTATGCGGAGCTATGTAAATAGTGACTGACCTTTATGCAGTGATGGGCAACCCCATCAATCACAGTAAAAGCCCGCAAATTCACAGTCAGTTTGCAAAGCAATGCAAACAAGACTTGGTATACAGCGCCATGCTGGTGCCCATTGATGGTTTTGATTCTGCAGTAAAAGAGTTTTTTAAAGGCAGCGGCAAAGGTCTCAACATTACCGTGCCATTTAAAGAGCAAGCGTTTCAAATTGCTGATGAATTAACTGAGCGCGCGGCCACTGCACAAGCGGTAAATACTTTAAAACTGATGGAAGACGGCCGTATTCTGGGTGACAACACAGACGGTGCTGGCCTTGTGCATGACATAACGGCCAACAATCAAATTAGCCTAACGGGCAAACGTGTTTTGGTTGTAGGGGCAGGCGGTGCGGTGCGCGGTATCTTGCAGCCATTCTTGGCAGAGAACCCTCAAAGCATCACCATTGTGAATCGCACATTTGAAAAAGCCCAAGCCTTGGCGGATAGCTTTTCTGCCATGGGCAATATTAATGCAGCCACATTCGAGGCGCTAGATGAGCCGTTTGATGTGATCATTAATGGCACCAGTGCCAGCTTGAGTGGGGATTTACCGCCATTGTCGGCGTCAGTGATTGCGGGCAATTCAGTTGTGTACGATATGATGTACGGCAAAGAACCCACTGTCTTCATGGATTGGGCGGTTTCCCACGGTGCTAAGTCAGCCATTGATGGCCTTGGCATGTTAGTAGGGCAGGCGGCTGTGAGTTTCGATTTATGGCGCGGCTATAAACCTGAAATTGCTTCAGTATTAAAAGATATGCGTGCTCAGTTGGTATAACTATTTGTTTAGTTATTAACTGAATCAGCAAATGCAAAAGGCCCTGCTAAGTATTCCGTTTCAAAACGGAGCTCAGCAGGGCCTTTTTTTATTCGTGTTTTGCAAGCGTATTAAGACGCTTCTAGGTCATCCCAGTAATCATCCAGCTGCATTCGCTTTCGCTCTAGGTGGGCTTCGATAGCACGACGGGCAACCAATTTGGTATCCCCTTCTTTGTGCTTACCAACAATAATATTGCCTTCAGTATCGAAATTAACCAGTTGATCTTGTCCGGTTACAGTGTTGTCGATTAACTTAGCGGCCGCCATAAGATTCCCCTTCCATAGTTGTCCAGATTGATCTGAACTTATTGTTATTTTTAAAGGTGACAAAAGCATGACAATTTTTGACCAGTTTTGCAATCGGTCATCACTGCCATGTGAACAGAGTGCGAAAATTTCATACTAGATTCGTATGACTGCAAAATACGTCACTATCTATGAGGTCGATAGCTGGCTTGCGCCTCCAATGTTTTTGCAGGCAGCCAAGTAATAATTGGCAACCATTCACTGCGTTTGGCAAGGCTGGCGCAGGCAATTTGCTCCATATTTGTGTGTGGTTGTGTTTCGCTACTGGCAAAACAAAGCTGAGTTTTAGTGTCTGCATGGTAAGTCAGCCCAGCCTCTTGATAAGTCTGGCTGTAAATACCATGGCTGCTTTGCATGTCATCGGCAAAGCTTAGGCTGCCTAACGCGCTTAATACCAAAAGAGAGGGCAGTTTTACGAGAGTCATGGCTGTGTTCGCCTTATTATTTTTTAATAAGATTAACAAACTTAATCATGAGGCAATAGGTGGAAATGGGGCCTTTACGCTTCGGGATCCAATAAACGCAACGAGCTAATACTGTCTTTGATTCTTGCTAAATGTTCATTGTGAATTGAAGAGTGGGCCTTTATGCCTCAGGCCCAAGTAGCCTCAAGCTACTAATACTGTCTTTGATTTTTGCTAAATGTTCATTGTGAACTGAAGAGTGGGCCTTTATGCCTCAGGCCCAAGTAGCCTCAAGCTACTAATACTGTCTTTGATTCTTGCTAAATGTTCATTGTGAACTGAAGAGTGGGCCTTTATGCCTCAGGCCCAATCAAACTCAAGCTACTAATACTGTCTTTGATTCTTGCTAAATGTTCATTGTGAACTGAAGAGTGGGCCTTTATGCCTCAGGCCCAATCAATCTCAAGCTACTAATACTGTCTTTGATTTTTGCTAAATGTTCGTCGAACTCAGGGCCCTTATGCTGAGCCACGCCCACCGCTAGGCAATCGATCACCAGTAGGTGCGCAATACGAGAGGTCATAGGTGTGAAGACATCAGTATCTTCATTGATGTGTACATGAATGGGCAGATCGGCTAAATCACTTACAGGTGTATCTGGAGGGGACAAACTAATCACATGAGCCCCTTGCTCCTGCGCCACTTCCATTGCGTGTAATAAATCTTTGGTTCGCCCGCTTTGGCTAATGGCTACCACCACATCATCTTTTTGCAGGGTCACTGCGGACATGCTTTGCATGTGTGGGTCGCTATAGGCCACCGCACTAAATTGCAGGCGGAAAAACTTATGCATGGCATCCATGGCCACTGCGCCACTGGCACCAAATCCATAAAACTCCACACGGGTAGATTTTAATAAGGCGTTTACCGCATCGCGTACTTGCTCAGGGTCGATGTCGTCTCGCGCTTTGACAATTTGGCTGATACTGGTATCAAAGATTTTTTTAACAATGTCGCTGCTGTCATCGTCCTGCTTGATTTCGAACTGGCCAAGGCTTGGGGTAATGCTATGGCTTTGCGCTAGGCGTACTTTAAACGCCTGAAAACCGTTTAAATCTAATGCGCGGCAAAAGCGCACAATGGTGGGTTCGCTCACTTGCGCTTCTTGGGCTAAATCCACAATTCGCATGTGCACCACGGAATCCATGTTATTTAACACGTAGGTGGCCACTTTAACCTCTGACTTACGCATGGAGGGCATGGCTTTACGAATGGTTTCAATAAATGGGTTGGGCACAAGAGTCGCTTATTTATAGTGATATCAGCGCACAATTGATCTTTCAATTTCATGCGGCGTTAAAAACAAGCTCCAAATACTCATTTAGTAAACTAAACTCCGTTTTCTCGCTTGTTTTTGCCTTGCCTGAAACTAAAATCTCAGCTCGTGCAAAGATCTCATAGTAGGTTTACGCGTTTTGCGCAGTATATATCAAAGTTTAGCTGGGTCTATGCGTGACGAGGGCTTTTTAAGGGTTTAAGCAACAAAATCTAACCGCAATTCTGCTCGTGGTTTGATAAACTGCGCGCTGTTTATATTTGAATCAAACCTAATGGTGTTTTGATTAGGTTGCCATCGAGGTCCTATGGACGTTACTGATTTATTGGACGGCTTAAATGCCCCCCAGCGCGATGCCGTTGCCGCCCCCTTATCGCACCAATTAGTTTTGGCAGGTGCTGGCTCGGGTAAAACTCGCGTATTGGTGCACCGCATTGCTTGGTTAATGCAAATCGAGCATGTGAGCCCTGGGTCTATTTTGGCTGTGACCTTTACCAATAAAGCAGCAAAAGAAATGCGTCACCGTGTTGAAGAGCTAACCGGTATTAGCTCTCGCCATTTATGGATCGGTACTTTCCACTCATTGGCTCACCGCCTTTTACGCACCCATTGGCAGCAAGCCAATCTGCCAGAAAACTTCCAAGTAATGGACAGCGATGATCAGCTAAGACTGATCAAGCGCATCGTGCGTTCATTAAACATTGATGAAAACACCTACCAGCCAAAACAAGCACAGCATTATATCAATCAGCAAAAAGACGAAGGCCTGCGCCCGCAGCACATTCAGCCGTTTAATGATCAATGGGCGCAAACCATGGTGACGATCTATGGCGCCTATGAAGAGCAGTGCCAGCGTGCCGGTTTAGTAGACTTTGCCGAACTACTATTACGTGCCCACGAACTTTGGTTAAACCAGCCGCAAGTACTGGCACAATATCAAGATCGCTTTCGCGGCATCTTGGTGGACGAGTTCCAAGATACCAACAGCATTCAATATGCCTGGTTGCGTGTTTTAGCCGGCGATAAAATTCCAGTAATGGCCGTGGGTGATGATGACCAATCCATTTACGGCTGGCGCGGTGCAAAAATTGAAAATATCCAACAGTTCAGTAAAGACTTTGCCGGTGCACAGCAAGTCAAACTTGAGCAAAACTACCGTTCCACCAGTAACATTTTGAACGCAGCCAACGCGGTGATTGATAACAACCCATCACGTTTAGGTAAAAAACTTTGGACCGAAGGCGAAAGCGGCGACCCAATCTCTGTTTATGCCGCCTTTAACGAGCAAGACGAAGCGCGTTTTATTTGTGACCAAGTAGAAGAATGGAAAAAAGAAAACTCGGACAAGCGTTACGACAATATTGCCATCTTGTATCGCTCAAACGCACAATCACGGGTGATCGAAGAATCCTTTATTCGTGCAAACCTACCGTACCGAATTTATGGCGGCCAACGCTTTTATGATCGCCTAGAAATTAAAAACGCTATGGCCTATTTGCGCTTGTTGCAAAACCGCCATGATGACGCCTCCCTTGAGCGTGTGATTAACGTACCGGCTCGTAGCATTGGTGAAAAAACCGTTGAGCTATTGCGTAAAACCGCACGGGAAAACGGCAGCTCTTTATGGCAAGCGGTTGAGTTTAGTGTTCAGCATAAATTGTTAAGCCCACGAGCCATTACCTCGCTAAATGCTTTTGGCGAATTATTAGCAGAAATGGAAGACGGCTCGACGGACATTCAATTATTTGAATTAGTGGATACCGTGGTTGAAAAGAGTGGCTTGATTGGCCACCACATGAAAGAGAAAGGCGAAAAAGCCCAAGCACGCATCGAAAACTTAGAAGAGCTAGTCACCGCGGCTAAAAGCTTTGACCCAGACGCCATGGAAATCATTGATGAAAATGGCGAAGCGCAAACCGCAGAATACTCATCTCCTTTGGCGGCCTTTTTAGATCAAGCAGCGCTAGATTCAGGAGACGCGCAAGCCGACGAATTTGAAGACAGCGTGCAGCTAATGACATTGCACAGCGCCAAAGGCTTGGAATTCCCATTGGTATTTTTAGCCGGTGTAGAAGAAGGTCTGTTTCCACATAAAATGAGCGCAGACGACCCTGTACGTTTAGAGGAAGAGCGCCGCCTTTGTTACGTGGGCATTACCCGCGCCATGCAAAAGTTAGTACTTACCCATGCGGAAACGCGACGCCTACATGGCCAAGAAACAAATGGCAGTCCATCACGCTTTATTCGTGAGATCCCGCGTGAATACATGCAAGAGGTGCGTTTAAAAGCCACCATCAAAAAACCAGTGGGTAACTATTTTAGTACCCATGGTGCCAAGCAAAGTACCGGCCTAAAAATGGGCCAACGTGTTTGGCACGAGAAATTTGGCGAAGGCATCATTTTGGACATGGAAGGGGAGGGGCCGCAAACCCGCCTGCAAGTGTCGTTCGACTTTGAAGGGACTAAATGGCTAGTGGCGAGTTTTGCCAACCTAAAGCCAATGGACCCTTAATAGAGGGAAGCTAGCTGCGTTGCTTATGCTGCGTTGAAAATGAAATTTAACTCGTTACATGGCGCTGCCATGCGCCTCGCTAAATTTCATTTTCGCCTTGCCTAATCGGCCTCGCAAACGCTCCTGTAACAATTGTATAAAACTGTAGGAGGGTGCTTGCACACGACCGATCTAAACTTTTGTGTAAGCACTCTTTTTAAAAAGAAAACAAGAAACTAATAATTAAAAAAATAAAGGAAACCCTTCATGGCACTTCGAATACTTCTCACTGCGACGTTGGCATTATTGCTAAGCGCTTGTGGTCAAAAAGATTGTGAGACTGGCGAGCAAGTCGTTGTTGGCAAATCAGCAGAAACCATTAAATGGAAGCTAGTGACCAGCTGGCCTAAAAACTTCCCGGGTTTAGGTACAGGCCCAGAGAAATTCGCCAAGCTTGTGGATGAAATGTCCGATGGGCGTTTAAAAATTAAAGTGTACGGTGCGGGCCAATTGGTTCCGGCTTTAGAAGTGTTTGATGCTGTAAGCCGCGGCACTGCGCAAATGGGTCACTCAGGTGCGTATTACTGGAAAGGTAAATCCCCAGCAGCCCAGTTTTTCACATCAGTGCCGTTCGGTTTAAACGCGCAAGAAATGCATGGCTGGATTCATTACGGCGGTGGCATGGAAATTTGGCAAGAAATTTACGCACCGTTTAATTTGATTCCATTAGCAGGCGGTAATACTGGCGTACAAATGGGCGGCTGGTTTAATAAAGAAATTAACAGCCTTGGCGACTTAAAAGGATTGAAAATGCGCATGCCAGGTTTAGGCGGTGAAGTACTAGCGCGTGCAGGTGGCACACCAGTTACCTTGCCAGGTGCTGAGTTATTCACCGCACTGCAAACTGGCGCCATTGATGCCACAGAATGGGTTGGCCCATACAATGATCTAGCCTTTGGTTTATACAAAGCGGCTAAATATTATTACTACCCAGGCTGGCATGAGCCAGGCAGCATGCTGGAATTCACTGTAAACAAGCAAGCTTATGAAGCGCTACCAAAAGATTTACAGTTGATTGTACGTACTGCAAGCCGCGCCACCAACCAAGATATGTTGGATGAATACACAGCGCGTAATAATCACGCCCTTAAAGAGCTTGTTGGTAAGCACAAGGTTCAGTTACGTGCCTACCCTGAAGATGTATTAAACAAACTGCGCGATCTTTCGGAAGACGTTTTGCTTGAAGTATCAAAAACCGATGCCTTAACCAAAAAAGCGTACGACTCATTTAAAACATACAAAGATAATGTGCAGGCCTACCATGCCATTACTGAGCAAGCGTTTTTGAATGCGCGTAGTGGCGAGTAATAATTTTCTTTCTGAGCAATTCTAAGTATGTTCAATTTTTTCAAAAAAGAGAAAATTAGACCTAATAGTGTTTTAGAGTTTCAGGGGCATCCTGACTCTAAACAATTAGTCGAATACATGAAAAAAGGTAATTGGGTTGAACTGGAGAAAGGACTCGATCGTTTATCAAATGATGATCTATACCCTGTCCTTCGTGGCTTATCTGAATTTGCAACGGATTGGGAAGAAGTACCAGACATACCAAAGGTAGGGCGCTTAGCTTTATTGAAATGCTATGTTCAAATTATAGAGGCATGGCTAGCAAGGTCAGGTAAGAAGGCTGTTGATGTTAGCGATGAACAGTTTGAGTTATTTGAGCATAAACTAAATGAACTCGATGATCTGATCGAGAAATATATCCGCCTTAATAAATCTTGTCCTTTAGTCTTTATGCCTAAGTTTAAGATGTGTATGGGGCTGGGGTATTCTTCAAATGAGCTATACCAAGTTTTTATTGCTTATAATCGGGATACGGGTTCCCATTTGTCCAGCCATATATCGATGGCGTATGCATTAACAGAGCAGTGGGGTGGAAGCCATACTGAGTTGTTTTCATTTTGCAGGACATCACAGAAGTTAGATGCTCGATTCTCTCCATTAGTTGCATATGCTCATTTTATGCGTTGGTTTTATAATCAGCATTGGGAAGACGAGTCGGAAGACAAAACGTACTTTCTACAGGCCTCTGTGCAAGAAGAGATTGAAGAAGCATTTAATCAGTATGTTGAGTTGCAAGTCCCTGTATTTGAGAAACAGATTGGAATGAATTATTTTGCCTTTTGTTTTTCAAAGGGCTCATCAAATTATTATTTACGGGAGTCACTTAAATATGTTCATAGATCAGTCCTGCCGGATACTTGGTCTAATGACTATGCTGATATAGTTGATGGTGTAAATGTAATGAGACAATACTGTCAACTGCCTAAAATATAACAGCATTTATTATTCATAGAGTCGGCCAAAAAATGTGAAAGGTATGCCTAAGAAATTAACTCCCCAACAAAAATCATTTGTAATCTGGCTTACCGGTCTAAGCGGTGCGGGGAAATCCATATTAGCACAAGCAGTTAATGACATTCTAATAACGCAACATAAAAAAACCCATTTGTTAGATGGAGACATTGTTCGCAAGAATTTATGCGCGGATTTAACCTTCAGTGATGCTGATCGTACTGAAAATATTAGCCGCGTCTCTAAGCTTGCCAAAACATTGATAGACGATGGCTCTATCGTATTAGCGGCTTTAATATCTCCCAAGCATCATCATCGACAATTAGTACGAGATCAATTTAAATTAGGTGAGTTTATTGAAGTCTATGTAGATACCGCGTTTGAAGTATGCGAAAAAAGGGACGTGAAAGGTTTATACAAAAAAGCCAGAAAAGGTGAGCTTATAAACTTTACCGGTATTGATTCGAGCTATGAAGTGCCCATGTCTCCTGAAATACATATTAAAACTGAAAATAAGTCTATAGATGCCTGTGTTAATCAGGTTATGACTTATCTGCTTGCTCATGATTATATTGATGACGATGTATCGTTAATATCATGAGAGAGAAAGTTCGTTTAATGAATAAGTCTGCTAGTGGTTGATGAAAGCTATGTAAAAGTAAAAACGGGAGCTAATCAGCTCCCGTTTGCTTAATGCGCCTTATCAAAAGCAATCTACTCTTCCGGCACCAATCGAATTCTACCCGCCTCATCCATCGCAACATATACAAACGTCGAATCACATACCTTAGTTAATTCATCGTAATAGGTGTTTTGGCTCCACACTTCTACGTTAACCGTAATAGAGCTGCGACCTACTTCTTTTACTTTGGTGTAAATGCATAGGCCGTGACCGGTTTTAACCGGAGATAAAAACACGCTGTTTTCACAAGCCACCATGGTCACACGACCTTGGGCGATCATGCGTGCAGTATCTTCTGCTGCCATGTCCATTTTGTTTAAGACCCAGCCACCACTAATATCACCGCACGCATTGTTATCGGCCGGTTGTGGTATCAGGCGTAAAGTAAGGCGCCCGTTTGGAAGTGGGGTTTCTTCGGTTAAATCATTCATGGCGTGGCTTAAATGTATTGTTGTATTTATATTTTGCGCATTCTACCTGTTATATTTTTTTTACCAAGCAAACAGACTGTTTAAACAAAAAAAGCCAGTCAACGTGTGAACTGGCTTTCTCTAATAATTTTATTTGGGTAAATACCTTAGGGTTTACTACTCACATATAGATATAAGTAGGGAGGAGATAAACGAAGGTCAGGCAAGGCACCGTTTACGGCAGCGCTAGCTTAAAATCATCTCCAAGCTCGGATTTTACATGGAAGTAAATGAGGAGGTTGGAGAGGCGTTTTTAACGCAGCATGGGCGAGTTTATCCCTCCCTAGCCGTAAATTTGTTTTGGCAACCAGGTGGCTAATTCAGGAATAAAGGCCAATAAAACCAGTATGGCTAGCTGAATAACAATAAAGGGCATCACGCCTTTATAAATATCCATGCTGGAAACCATATCCCCTGCCACGCCCCGTAAATAAAATAGCGCAAAGCCAAACGGCGGTGTTAAGAAACTGGTTTGTAGATTAATGGCAATCATAATGCCCAGCCATACAGGGTCTAAGCCCATGCCTAATAACACTGGGGCGATAATCGGCACTACCACAAAGGTGATTTCGATAAAGTCTAAAATGAAACCCAATAAAAAGATGACTAACATGACAACCAGCGTGGCACCAATGACGCCGCCCGGCATATCTTCAAATAGGCTTTCAACCAGTTCATCACCGCCGTAACCACGGAACACCAAACTGAAAATGGCCGCACCAATAAAGATTAAAAACACCATGCTGGTCACATTTAATGTGCTGTCTAAGGTTTCTTTTAATTGTTTAAAGCTCAGTGATTTATTTAAAAATGCTAACAAGGTTGCACCCACGGCCCCAACGCCTGCGGCTTCTGTGGGTGTGGCGATGCCAGAAAGAATGCTGCCCAAAACCGCCACGATTAATAATATAGGCGGCGCCATTAACTTAAGCGCTTGCAGCACAGAAGGTTTGTCGCCGTCTTCAATTTCCATGGCTGGGGCGGTTTCAGGTTTTAGCCAAGCCGTAACCATTACATAAACCGAATAAGCCACGACCAATAACAAACCGGGAATCACCGCGCCCATAAATAAGTCAGCCACACTGATGGTTTCTGGGCTGAAGATGCCCATTTTTAATTGAGCTTGCTGATAAGCGCTTGAAAGCACATCGGCTAATAATATCAGCGCCATAGATGGCGGAATAATTTGCCCCAATGTACCTGTGGCGCAAATGGTGCCGCACGCTAGGCTAGGGCTGTAATTGTTTTTAAGCATGGTGGGCAGGGTGATTAACCCCATAGTTACCACGGTGGCACCAATGATGCCGGTGCTGGCCGCCAGTAACATGCCCACGATAATAACGCTTAAGGCGAGCCCGCCGCGTACCTGACCAAATAAACCGCCCATGGTGTTTAATAGGTTTTCAGCAATGCGGCTTTTTTCGAGCATGACCCCCATAAATACAAATAAAGGCACGGCAATTAATATCTGATTACCCATGATGCCAAAGAGGCGGTTAGGCAGGGCTTCTAAAAAGGCGGAATCAAAATGGCCGGTAAAAGTGCCTAATAAGGCAAACATAAGGGCCACGCCGGATAAGGTGAAGGCCACTGGGTAACCCAGCATTAAAACGCCGCATACCACCAAAAACATTACTAACGGCATAAATTCCATTATTTGGCCTCCTGTTGTGCGGCTTGCACGTTTTGCAGCGTCGCAATATTTTTCAATATCTCAGCCAGACCCTGCACCATCAATAAAATAGGTTGGATAAGCAGTAGGCTTTTTAATAGGTATACCCAAGGCAAGCCAGCTCCTTCAATACTGCGCTCGCCAATGGCCCAGCTGCTTTCAACGTAAGGAAAACAGATGATCAGCACAAATAGGCAGGTAGGAAACAGTAGGAACAAGGTGCCGAATAAGTTAATAAGCGCTTGCTTACGAGGGCTCATGTGTTGATAAAAAACATCCACACGAACATGGCCGTCGTGCTTTAGGGTGTAAGCGGCTCCTAACATGAACAAACTAGCGTGCAGGTAGGTCATGGTTTCTTGCAGGGCAATGGGGCTGTAATTAAACAGGTAGCGTAATAGCACTACCGCAAAGGTAACCGCGACCAAAAGCAGGCCCAAATAGCGTGTTCCTAAGCCAAGGGACTCAGTAAAGCGGTTTAATCTGCTGATTATTGTTGTCATTAATGGGGCAGAGTTCATGTGGATAACAGTATATGTATGAAAGTGGCGCGCATTATAGAGCTTATTGTGGATAAGTCCGAGGCCTAAAATAGCCGTCATTTATTTGTAATATGACGAATAGATTACGACTAGATTGCTACTCTGTAATATTAATGTCACATCTGTGAAATATATTTGTCACATAAGCGAAATATATTGGCTCCTGAAATGTTAGTGAAACAAACGACTAGTAAGATTTGGCCAAGTGCCAGGAGAAAGATATGAAATTGAAAACCCTAGTGATGAGCCTTGGTTTTGCCTCGGCAGCCGCTCTTAGCTCTATAGCAACTGCAGCAGTAGACAGTGCTATCCCTACTTATCAAAAAGCCAGTGGCGTAAGCGGCAACGTATCAAGCGTTGGTTCTGACACACTAGCGAATATGATGACCCTTTGGGCTGAAGAATTTAAGCGTCAGTACCCTAACGTAAACATTCAGATCCAAGCGGCTGGTTCATCTACAGCGCCACCAGCGTTGACAGAAGGCACCTCTAACCTAGGTCCAATGAGCCGTAAGATGAAGGACAAAGAAATCGAAGCCTTCGAAAACAAATTTGGTTACAAGCCAACACCAGTTCCTGTTGCTATCGATGCTCTAGCGGTATTCGTAAACAAAGATAACCCAATCAAAGGCCTAAGCATTAAAGAAGTGGATGCCATCTTCTCAAATAACCGTAAATGCGGTGCGGCTGACCCTGTAAAAACTTGGGGTGATGCAGGTTTAACAGGCGCATGGGCTGGTAAAAAAGTTGAGCTTTACGGCCGTAACTCTGTAAGTGGTACTTACGGTTACTTCAAGAAAAAAGGCCTATGTAAAGGCGACTTTAAAAATACAGTGAAAGAGCAGCCTGGTTCTGCCTCTGTTGTTCAAGCGGTTTCTGCTTCTTTGAACGGTGTTGGTTACTCTGGTATGGGTTATAAAACCTCTAGTGTACGTGCAGTACCTCTTGCTAAAAAAGGCACTAAGTACATTGAAGCGACTTCTGATAACGCTGTGAACGGTACTTACCCACTGTCTCGTTTCCTATACGTTTACGTAAACAAAAAGCCTAACCAGCCTTTGCTGCCAATCGAGCGTGAGTTCGCTAAAATGATTTTGTCCCAACAAGGTCAAGGTATTGTAGCTAAAGACGGCTATATTCCATTGCCAGCAAAAGTTGTTGCTAAGACAATGAAAAAACTAGGCCTGTAATACAGACCTAAAAAAGGGAGTGCTTGTATTTTTATTGTAAAATATGAGCCTCCCATTTTGCATATTTAAGATGTGACGAATATGAGCAAAATTACAGCGCCAAATTTAGACTTTAATACGCCAGCACTTAAGCGTCATCGTGCTCTGCGTGCCATGAAAGATAAAATGGCTAAATGGGGTATCGCCTTTGGTGGTATCAGTATCATTGGCGCCGTAATGTTAATTTTCTTCTATTTATTATATGAAGTAGCTCCAATGTTTGTACCTGCCGATGTGAAGCAGGTAGCACAATATGAATTACCAGGTGATAAGTCATCTGCCACTTTAATGTTGGCATCTGAAGAACAAGCGGAAGTGGCCCTACGCGTTCAAGACAATAAACAGCTAACGTTTTTTAATATTGAAAGTGGCCAAGCTATTTTAACTGAGACCCTGCCATTGCAAGGGGACATCAGTGCCTTTTCTTTAAATACTCAAGCCTCGCGCTTAATGGCATTTGCCAATGATTCTGGCCAAGTACTATTAGCTAAACATAATTACAAAGTAACGTATCCAAATGATAAACGTTTGATTAGCCCATGGCTTGAATACCCGTACGGTGAAGAAGGTTTCCAAATATTTGAAGATGATCGTGCTATTAAACTGTTAAGCATCCGCGACGGTGAAGAAGCCATGATAGCGGCTGCTGTGGATGAAAATGGCGAATTAAATGTGATTCGCTATGTAAAAGAAGAAGACTTCTTAAGTGAAGAAGTTGTATTGGAACGTGAAGACGTTTCCCTACCAAACATTGCTGGCAAGATTAACCAAGTTGAATTTGACCAGGCCATGCAATGGATGTTCATTTTGGCGGACTCCCGTTTATTACACGTAGTGAACTTGCGTGATGATTCGTTAGAGCAAACCGTCAATCTTGCCGAGTACGGAAAAATTACTAGCCTTAACATGTTGCTGGGTGAAAACTCCATTATGTTAGGCACAGCTAACGGCTTAGTAAGCCAGTGGTTTATGGTGCGCGAATCTGGTGAGTGGCGTTTACAAAACATTCGTCAGTTTGAAACCACCAGTGAACTGGTTTCTGGTATTGAATCAGAGCAGCGTCGTAAAGGGTTTTACGTAGCCGGTAAGGATGGTCACATGGCTATCTTCCACAGTACTGCTCACCGCACCTTGTTTGATGAAAAATTAGTAGATAGCCAAATCACTCACTTCACAGTGAGCCCTCGTGCAAAAGATTTATTAATTGAAAGTGCCGATGGCAAGCTAACCCATTTTAAAGTTGAAAACGAACACCCAGAAATTTCTTGGGCCAGCATGTGGGATGAAGTTTGGTATGAAGGTTATAGTGAAGCGGATTACAACTGGCAAAGCTCGGCTTCTTCAAGTGACTTCGAGCCCAAATATTCTTTAGTACCCCTAGCCTTTGGCACATTAAAAGGCGCGTTTTATGCCATGCTATTGGCAGCTCCTTTAGCCATTTGCGGTGCCATTTATACCGCTTACTTCATGGCGCCTGCGTTACGCCGTAAGGTAAAGCCTATTATCGAATTAATGGAAGCGCTACCAACGGTTATCTTAGGTTTCTTAGCAGGCTTGGCATTAGCGCCTTTCATTGAAAATAATTTATTAGGCATCTTTGCCATGCTGGTGGTGGCGCCCATCGCAATGTTAGCGTTTGGTTTCACCTGGGCTAACTTGCCTGCAAAAATTCGCCACGCGCTTCCAGAAGGCTGGGATGTTTTACCGTTAATTCCTGTCATCATTTTATCTGTTTGGTTTGCCATTGAAGTGAGCCCAAGCTTAGAAGGTGTGTTCTTCGGTGGCTCCATGGTGGACTGGCTGAACAACGAAATGGGTGTGAGCTTTTCTCAACGTAACGCCTTAATCGTTGGCTTGGCCATGGGCTTTGCGGTTATCCCTACTATCTTCTCCATCGCAGAAGACGCTATTTTCAGTGTGCCAAAATCCTTAAGTTACGGCTCGTTAGCCTTGGGTGCCACCCCGTGGCAAACAATGGTCAAGGTCGTATTGCCAACAGCAAGCCCGGGTATTTTCTCTGCGCTTATGATTGGCTTAGGCCGTGCCGTAGGTGAAACCATGATCGTATTAATGGCCACAGGTAATACCCCCATTACGGACATTAATATATTCGAAGGCATGCGTACCTTGGCGGCCAACATTGCAGTTGAAATTCCAGAATCAGAAGTGGGCAGTACTCACTACCGCATCTTGTTCTTAACCGGTTTTGTATTGTTCTTATTTACCTTTGTCTTTAACACCGCAGCGGAAACAGTGCGTCAGCGTTTGCGTACTAAGTACGGCCAGTTGTAAGGCGAGGAGAAAAAATTATGAAAGTTAGTTTTAAAGATTGGATAAAATCCGGCTCACCATTTATTTGGTTAAACGCCGGTGCCGTAGCCATTAGCATCATTATGGTAATTGGTTAATTGGTTTCATTGCGGCAAAAGGCCTAGTGCACTTTTGGCCCGGTGCCATAGTACAAGCTGAATATACGATACCAGGTAACAGTGCCAACCAAATCATGGGTCAAATCAGCGATGAAGAAATTGTTGGTAATGCACAGCTGCAAGCCATTGGCTTATCGGCTCCAGAAGGTGAGAGTGAAGCCAGACGTTTATTATTAAAAGTGGGTAACCGTGATGTATATGGTGGAGATTTCCGCTGGGTACTAGAGCATCACTTGGCAGAACAAAATTACCCTGAAAAAGCTATGGCCATTGAGCGTCGTGAGTGGGGTAACTTTTATGGTTACCTAGAGAATGTTTACGAAGGACCAAAACAAGTTGCAAGCACGGCGCAAGACGATGACAAAGCGTGGGATCATTTCCAAACACTGATTCAGCGTGCATTGGATATTCATGAGCACATTATGGATATTCAAAAAGGCGAAATCGGTGCCATTAACTATTCTCTGGAGCGCTTGCGTTTAAAAGAACGTAAATACGAATTAGAAGAGAATTTAACCGATGACGTTCTGGCACACCTAAATGCCGAACGCGATGAACTGCAAACGGAATACCAAGGTTATCAAGCTGAATTAAATGAGCTTTATGAAGCTCTTGAGCGAGATTCTTTCACAGCTTTAGAAAGTGGCGGTCAGCAAGTAACTATTAAAGTCAGTGAAGTGGTTCGTGCCTTCCGCCCGAATGGCATGACAGCATTTGAAAAAGTTGCTCATTACTTTTCTAAAATGGGTGAATTTTTAGGCGACGACCCAAGAGAAGCCAATACAGAAGGCGGTGTGTTCCCAGCCATTTTTGGTACCGTGATGATGGTGATTTTAATGGCCATCATGGTTACGCCATTAGGTGTAGTGGCAGCGGTTTATCTACGTGAGTACGCTAAACAAGGTTTTATTACTCGTGTGATTCGCATCGCTGTTAATAACTTAGCCGGTGTACCAAGTATTGTTTACGGCGTATTTGGTTTAGGCTTTTTTGTTTACTTTTTAGGGGGCTCAATCGATGAATTGTTTTTCCCTGAAGCATTACCTGCTCCTACCTTTGGTACGTCAGGTTTGTTATGGGCATCCATTACCTTGGCATTGTTAACACTGCCAGTTGTGATCGTAGCAACTGAAGAAGGTTTGGCGCGTATTCCACGTATGATTCGTGAAGGCTCGTTAGCCCTAGGCGCTACCAAATGGGAAACACTGACTCGTGTGATCTTGCCAATGTCTAGCCCTGCAATGATGACAGGTGTGATACTAGCCGTGGCCCGAGCCGCAGGTGAAGTAGCGCCGTTGATGCTGGTTGGTGTTGTTAAACTGGCACCAAGTTTACCGCTAAATGGTAACTACCCGTTTTTGCATCTAGATCAAAAATTCATGCACCTTGGTTTCCACATCTATGATGTTGGTTTCCAAAGTCCAAACGTAGAAGCCGCTCGACCTTTGGTATACGCCACCGCACTATTATTAGTATTGGTTATCGCGTTATTAAACTTGTCGGCCATTTATATTCGTAACCATCTACGTGAAAAATACAAAGCACTTGAAATGTGATGTTCAGGACGATGTGCAGGATGCACAAGTGTCGCGGAAGGCAGGATGCCTGAGAGCGACAGGCAAAGAGCGATATGTTCCAGATTTATCAATGTCGATTCGTGATTGGTATTTGGGAAAGCCTCTAAGAGGCTGAAAAGAATATATAGATGGTGATTCGTGATTAATCACCACTAAAAAATTTAAAAGTAAAAATCGTTTAATATATTATTAAACAAGGTCTAAAAAATGACAGAACAAACAGCACAGAAAGGCCATAGCATCGACATGTCGAACATGGGCCGAGAAAGCAAAGAGTTGAACATCAACAACGAAATTCCAGCGTTAACCGTAAACAATTTGCGTTTAAGCTACGGCGATAAAGAAGCCCTACACGGCATCGATATGGTCATCCCTCAAAAACGTGTAACAGCGTTTATCGGGCCATCGGGTTGTGGTAAATCAACACTATTGCGTTGTTTCAATCGCATGAACGATTTGGTTGACGGTTGTAAAATCGACGGCGAAATCTTGTTAGATAAACAGAATATCTATAAAAAAGGCGTTGATGTAGCCGAGCTACGTCGTCGTGTGGGCATGGTATTCCAAAAGCCAAATCCATTTCCAAAAAGCATTTATGAAAACGTGGCCTACGGTTTGCGCATCCAGGGTATTAAAAAGAAACGCCAAATTGATGAAACCGTAGAGTGGGCATTAAAAAGTGCGGCACTTTGGAACGAAGTAAAAGACCGTTTGCACGAAAGTGCTTTAGGCATGTCAGGTGGTCAGCAACAGCGTCTAGTAATCGCGCGTACCATCGCAGTAAAACCTGAAGTACTGCTATTGGATGAGCCGGCTTCGGCACTGGATCCAATTTCTACCTTGAAAATCGAAGAGCTTATTCATGAGCTTAAAAACGATTTTACCATCGCCATCGTAACTCACAACATGCAACAAGCGGCTCGTGTGAGCGACTACACCGCGTTTATGTACATGGGTGATATGATTGAGTTTGGCGATACGGATCAGTTGTTTACTAATCCAACCAAAAAGAAAACAGAAGACTACATTACAGGCCGTTACGGCTAACTTTGAGCTAGCTTACTCGTGCTGACGGCGTTATATCCATATCGAGCAATCGTTATGGATAATTTATACACGCCTCATGCTCGATATGAATATGCCTTGTCAGACCTTCGCCGCATACGCTCAAAGGTTTAATAGAAGGCTAAGCTCAAAAAATATTTAGATAGATGCACAAAAGCATCAAATAGAAAAATCGAAGAGGGTACCAATATGGATCTTACAACTGATGCCCATTCGCATCACATTAGCCAGCAATTTAACGAAGAGCTGGAACAAGTTAAAAATCATTTATTAGAAATGGGTGGCTTGGTAGAACGCCAAGTAGGCGATGCTATTAAAGCCCTGATTGATGCTGACAGCGAATTGGCCGTGAATGTGCGCGCCAACGATAAGCTGATCAATCAAATGGAATTAGACATCGACGAAGAATGCACACGCATCATCGCTCGTCGTCAGCCAGCCGCATCGGATTTACGTTTGATCATCGCCGCGTCTAAAGCGGTAAACGATTTAGAGCGCATTGGTGATGAAAGCGCCAAAGTTGCACGCTTGGCCATCAAACTGTGTGACGAAGGTGAAAGCCCGCGCGGTTACGTTGAGATTCGCCATATCGGTGATCGAGTACGTCGCATGACACAGTCTGCATTAACAGCCTTTGCCCGCTTAGATGTGGAAGGTGCGCTGGCAGTAGCTCGAGAAGACAAAGACGTGGATCAAGAGTACGAAAGCGCCATGCGTGAGTTGGTAACCTTTATGATGGAAGACCCTCGTTCAATTAAACGAGTAATGAACATCATTTGGGCACTACGTGCTTTAGAGCGTATTGGTGATCACGCCCGCAATATCGCTGAAAGCGTAATTTATTTGGTGAAAGGCAAAGATGTACGCCATAGCAGCATCGATGAAATGCACCGCCAGGTTCGTGAAGACTACTAAGTAGCGGTTAGCCGATAAAGGAAATGGTTAAATAACAGCCCAAGTTAGCGTTTACTAGCAATAAAATGCTTAATGAAGGCTGTTTTCTGTAAGCTATTGAAAAGATTTAAAAAATAAGCAGATTAGGGGTTGACGAAAACAGGTCGACTCCATAAAATGCGCCCCATTGCCGACATAGCTCAGCTGGTAGAGCAACTGACTTGTAATCAGTAGGTCCCGCGTTCGACTCGTGGTGTCGGCACCATCATTCTAAAAGCCCGTCTAGTAATAGACGGGCTTTTTTTGTTTAGGCTATTAGATTTTTAAAGTAGTCACTCAAAAAGCAAAAAGCCCGCGTAGTGTAAAACTAGGCGGGCTTTTTTGTATCTGACTAAAACGGCTGTTAAAAGCTGAAGCTCATATGCAATTTATAACTGTTATTAATACCGGTGGATAAATTCATTTTCACGGGCACATCATTAAGTTGATTATCTGCTAAGCCACCTTGAGATAAATACCATGCCGCAGCTGTTGTGGCCTCTATGATATTTAAATTTTGGCCAAAACCGTCAATGGCATAGTCTTCAAAATCATCAACATGTTTGTCTAGAGAAGGGCAGTCGGCCACTTGTGTAAAGCTGTATTCAGGCAGGTGTTCGATCTTTTCATTGCTCGCATGGCATAGGCTAAACGGTGCCATAAAAAATGCCACGCATGCGGCACATAAACGAATAAAGCTCTGCTTTTTAAGGGCGCGTTTGATTTGGCGTTCATTAACAATATTCAGCGCTATCAATGCTTCACCCAGTGGGACACCTGCTTGTCGCTGATGAATCAGGGCGGCATCTAACTGTTGCTGGTTAATTAGGCGCTTTTGCAATAATAAGCAGCCTAGGCGATAGGGTTGAATCATTTTTGGAACAGTCCGTCTTGTCTCTTTACCATGAGAAGTGTTGCACAGCTTCGGGCCAAAGTAGCGCCATTGATAGACGGATGAGAGATGGTTGAAATGGTTCTTATAGCTTTGAGCTATCCATTACTTTATGTACGTTTTCCCCGATATTAAAAAAGCCTTACGTTTCAGTGGGATAGCAAATCTACTGTTGATAATTGGAGGTTGGGTCAAAGATTTGAATTACAAAATTACACAAACTGTGCCAGCTATGCTGGTCGTATACGTTTGATTTAACGAGGAATGAGAATGAGTTGGTTAACGGATCTTTTGATGCAAGGCAGCCAATGGTTGCGCCCTTATAGTGGTGAAATGGCGGTGGCGTTTGTGGCCACGTTATTGGTGATTTATGGCGATGCCATTAATCGCACGGTGCGCATCTTTGTGAAGCCCTATCCGCTGCTATTGCGCATTACGGCATTTGTCGCTCTGTGTACCATTGGTTACGGCACGCTTACCGTGTGGGGTTCTGGGCAGGTGAAAGAAGCCATGTCCATGGTGCCAGACACCTTGTTTGCCCCTTTGATGTTGTGCGCGTTTGTTTTGCTGGGCTTTCTGGCTGAGCGCTTTCATAAAAATTGATTGCAGCGGTTTATTTTATAAAGAGGAATCCTTTCAATTAGCGCGAAAGTAAGTCTTTCAGAGCTTCAATTGGCGGGACTCTTCTATAAATATTGCTGGGATAATTTTCTAGTGTTTTATTCCGAAGGGGTTCTTTCAGAAGCGGATAGTGTATTTGGCGGGATCTTTCCAGTAAAAAAGGTTAGATAATACTCTAGTGCTTTATACTGACTTCTCTTTTATCAGACGTTTAGCTATGAACACCATAATAAAAACCTGCCTGCTGTTACTTATTTCCCATTCAACATTTGCTTATGGGCCGCTGGGCCATCAAACCGTTGCCGCATTAGCGTGGGATCAGTTAACGCCTTTTGCTAAACAAAATGTTGGGCGCATTCTGGGTCAGGGGCAAGAAGCCTTTATTGAATCCAGTACCTGGGCTGATGAAATCAAAAGTGACAGCCGCTTTAATTATTTAAAGCCCATGCATTATGTCAATTTGCCAAAAGACGCTCATAACTATGTAGCAAAACGCGACTGCAAAAAAAATAACTGCATTGTCTCGGCCATTAAAAAGTTCAGCACCATCGCCAAAACAGGCAGCCCTAAAGAGCAAACCTTAGCGCTGCGTATGTTGGTGCATTTGTTTGCTGATATTCATCAGCCTTTGCATGCAGGTTTACGTGAAGATCGCGGCGGTAATTGGTATGAAATTGAGTACAACAAAAAAACCATCAGCCTGCATAAATTTTGGGACAACCAGGCAGTTAAACGCCAAGGTAAAACCCTAGAGGCCGTAATAGAAAAGCTAGCGAATCAAGCGTTGCCTAATCAAGCAGGCAAACCCAAACAGTGGGCTGAATACAGCCATGGCTTAGTAATGGCCCACGTGTATAACGTGAAAGAAGGGGATGAGTTAAGCGAAGCGTATTTAGAAAAAGCCGATGAGATAACTCAACAGCAGCTAGTGCATGCGGGTTATCGTTTAGCTATGTGGTTAAACCGCCTTTGGTAATAGTCTATTTTTATAACTTAGTGCTTGCTTTATAAATAAGAATTCTCGAGTGTATATTGCTAATGCAAAATTTACTGTGAAAATAGATAGACTAAAAAATTATTTCTAATGAAAATTTTTATTACCCAATGAAGTATAAAATAATTTAAGTATTTAGAGAGGGATTTCTACGACTAATCCCTTATTTTTAATTTTATTATAAAATTCCGTACTGACAAAAAATAATGTGATACAGCGCACGTTATCTTTGTTTTTTTGTTCAAATATAGATCGCCATTACGAAAAATGGCTATTACTAACTAGTTATATCTTCATGCATAACTCCATTTTTATAAGTAAATCTTTTTTACAGGGCCAGGATGGGTGTCTACAATTCGCGCGCTGACTCTGAGGGGCTATGTAATGAGCCCCAGTCAAGTTGGATTATTTATTTAAACAAAGGAAGTTAAGATGTCGGTGAAATTTATAAGATTCTGCAGCGTTGCTATTTTAACGATGGTATTATCAGGTTGTAACGGCCTAACTTTTAGCCACTGGTTCAACCGTCATTATTCACCAGACCCCTCGCCTCTTTACTCTGTAGAGCTAAATGCTCCTGATTCGGTACAGCAGAACACGATATTCACAATAAGAGCGACCTCAGATAACAATGAAGGTGCTGTTAGCTACCAATGGACATTAAATGATGATGTTATCTCGGAAAACGATACACACCACACCATGCTAACTACTTTGGGTGAATATACTTTAACGGTCGTAGCAACGGATGAAGCCGGTAATGAAGATACCCAAAGTAAAACCGTTTCGGTTGTCGCGCAAACTTCCATTAATTCAAATTTTTCATTCGGTATAAATGTATCAAATAAAGAAGGCTACGCATTACCTGAAGTCCCCGTTACTATTAACGGTGTAACTGTAATTTCAGATCAGTATGGGCTAGCTCAATTTACAGGCATTTCACAAACATCACTTATGTTAGTAAGTGCGAGTAAAGAAGGTTACTTAACTCAAACATATCAATACAGCTTTGATGCAACGCAAGAAAGTGCAACGGCAAGCTTGACGCTTCAAAACTTAAACACAGTTATCCATACAGTTGATAGTACCCAGGCTATCGACATTACAGAAACTGAGCTGCATACAAAATTAATTTTAGCCGCTAATAGCTTTGTAGATGCTGAGGGGAATGCGGTTACAGGTGATGTAGATATTACTATTACCCCTATTGATATTCGTGCGGTTGATAATGCCTTTTTAGGTGGTGGCCAGGCGTTAACAGCTGAAGGTGAATCTGTGGCATTGATTTCTACTGGCATGGCTGATTTTCAATTCACTCAAAATGGTTCTGCAGTTTCTTTAGCGCACGACGTGAGTGCAATCATTGAAATGGATCTTGCTGTAACAACTGGAGATGACGGACGAGTTTTTGCCGAAGGCGATACAATTGAAATGTGGTGGTTCGATGATGAAACAGGTTTTTGGATTGAGGACGGTGTCGGAACGGTTCAGTTATCAGATACAAGTGAAACTGGTTTAAAGCTTGTAGCAACAGTTGAGCACTTTACCACTTGGAACTGGGATTATTATGTGGATGGCGATCGCTCAAATATTACGTTTTACTGCTTAAAAGAAGGACAGCCTTTAGCGACAAATGAAAGTTGCCAAATCTCGGCTTCTAGTACTTCTATTAATCGTCAGCTAATTGCTAGTAGTGAAGGTGTTACCGTTCTTAATACTTTTCCAAATGTAGAATATTCAGTTACTGCGAACACAACCGTCGGCGATGCCTTATGGTCTGGAACAGCAACTCTTACTACAGTACCTGGTGACAATACTGTTTGGGTAAATATGGTACCAACTCCTACACAGACTGGTTATATCCAATGTCGTATTATCAATAATGCCATAACCAGTATTGCGCCATGTAATACCGTTATTTCGGCAGGGTCGGTAACTGATCAGGATATTGATACCACAGATTTCTCTAATTACCGTGCTAGTTTCCCATATGTAAAAGGCGATACATTAAATATTTCAGCAACGATAGATAGTGGCTTAAACCAGTTGATGATGGTTGATACAGCGAGCGTCAATGGCACTCTAGATATTGAAGTGATTTTTGATATTAAATTTGGGTCTTTACAGTGTTCTGCGACATTAAATGGTGCGGATATGCAGTACTTTCCATGTGATGCGCTGGTAACGGATTCTTTGGGTAGTGTTCTTCCTATATGGACTGAAGACTTTTCTGGCACACCGCCAAAAGCAAATTTCACATATTCTAAGGATGCATTAGGGTTATCTTTTGAAGTTGCCTCTATCTTCGATGAAGGCCGCTTACGTCAATTCCGTGATCGCTATTATATATCTGGTCAAGGCACACTTTTTTCTGTTGATTTAACCAGTGAAGCAGCCGCTGCGCATGTTACATATGAAGCTAGCTCAGATGATCTATATAGCTTCCAATGTATTGACGATATAGGTGATAGTGTTAATTGTGACATTACTTGGTACAACTCAATGGAAGCTACTATCTTTTCGGGCAACATAAATGATTTATCTAGTCCTGATGTTTTACCAACATGGATGAATGGAAAAGTACATATTGCAGAGCCTCAAGAAGGATTTGGTAATGCGAGAGGAATGGATCAAGATTTATACTCAAGCAATTCACAAGTCGATACAGTAAATAAAGTAATTACATTTATTTTATTTGAAACGCCGCAATAATTAGTCAGCTAAAAAATACAAAGGCTGAACAATCAGCCTTTGTATTCTTCCCCCAAGCAAGTCACAGCTCACCTATCGCCCTCTAAGCGACATTTAATACCTCTCCTACTCAAACCAACTAAGAAGCGCAAGCTCGTCATCAGTGTCGTGCTCTAATGATTGTGCGATTATTTTTTATGGATTGTGAAACACTAATTAGGTTAACTTTTTACAGATGGCAAAAAACTCGAAAAGAGAAAGCTTTAAATTGTAAAAAGTAATATGAGAGTCGAGCTTGAAGTGGCGAATTGAAAAAACAGGGTGCGATTATTTATTTTGAAGTTTAGCCATATGCATAGGCTGGGCTTTTAACCCCGAGTTGACGCCAGATAAAAATCGAGAGAATTAGTCGCGGTGGCGTCTGTAGCGTTTATTTGCACCCTTGGGAAAAAGATTCGACAGGAAACAACTCCTTGTTATTTCCTGTCAAAATGCACCCTAGGCCCACCTTCCAATAGCGGTATGCTCAGTCCTTTGAGAGACTTCCGTGTTAAGCATCATCCTGATACTTCATCCGTGTGGTTCGTCCTGAACAGGTGCTAATGTAGCAAAATCAAAAAATTTGTCACAAAGCCTTGGCGTACAAACTTTAATCAATAAATAAGTATGTTCATACAGGCCAGTAAACATGGGGGTTGTGCCTGAGAAGAAAGTACTAGATGGCGAATACCCTCTTGCTTTAAACGGCATCTCCCACAGGCTTTGTAGGATATCTCTTACACGTCGCTGAGAAATTGCTTACATTGAAATTTAGCCTAATTAGGGCTTAGACTGGTGTATCCAGTTTAAGTATAAAAATAAGCGCATATGACCTCTCGTTTTTATAGTTTCATCACGTATTCGCAGCTAAGCATGTTAAAAAAACAGTGGTTGGGATTTATGGCGCCAGCCCAATTGCATGATGAGTTTTTAGAAAATAAAAAAGTGCATCGTAAGGCCAGGCAAGAGCGTCTTTCTGACAGTGAATTCGAACAAGCATTGAAACCGGCCTACGAGGCCATGGCAGACAGCATGAAAGCCATGGTGAGCTGGGACTACTATTTAGAGCAAGCCAAACAGAATCGTGAAAAAATCGAACCCCAATTACAACGCAACCAGACTTCAGGTGATGCCACGCTGGCCAGCATTAAAGACTATGACAAAGTATGCGTATTGCGGCTATTTACCAGTCTTGAGCACACCGCCTTATGGCAAACCTTCGCGAATAAACATCAAGGCATTGCCTTAGAGCTGGACGCTAACCATGAGTTTTTTAAGAGCAAGCGTCACAACGATTTACCGCAACTCTTTGCACCCCTGACTTACGATGATGCGCGCCCACCTAAACCCAGCAAAGCGCAGCCTTTCCCAGCTTTAATACGCCGACCAGAACATCTAGCATTTGAAAAAGAACATCGCCTTATTAGGCCATTAGCAGCCGTGGATAAAACCATAGGGGATGAGCAATTTTTCCGCTTACCCAAAGGTTTGTTAACCGGTATCTATGTGGGGTTAGAGTGCCCAGCCCAAGTCAGCGAAGAGCTGCTACAGCTGGTGCAAACCGATTTGATGTTCAAGCGTTTGCCCTTGTGGCATATGGTGGTCAGCGATACCCATCTGCGTCTTGTGCCCATGGCTTTAAATGAGTGAACCTCACCATTAAAGTTTCGAGGTAAGTACTTGCTAGCTTATTTGCGGTAAGTGCTCGCTTTCCAATAAACCCCCGTTTGAAAATACCTAGGCTGATACCGGCTAAGGGTAATGCGGCCAAGCTCCAGATTTCATGTGATTTTCAACATGGGCTGTCGGCAATATTCACTCTGCAAAACTGAGAATTCCCTATGCTATTAGTACGCAAACTTCATTAAGCCTTCTAATCTTTAAAGAGGGTACTGGCCTTGTGGTGACAAGCAGCAGTCAGTGGGGGAAAAATGACTCGTAGCGGAGCGTGAATGAAGTTAAGTATTTTGGTGGTAGACGACGCCAATTTTATACGTGATCTGGTAAAGCGTGCGGTAAAAGCACAGTTTCCAGAAATGCATGTAGAGGAAGCTGCGGACGGTCAAAAAGCTCAGGCCATGATGAAAGTGCGTAACTTTCATGTGATTCTGTGTGACTGGGAAATGCCCGTCATGAGCGGCTTAGAATTGCTGCAATGGATGCGAGAACAAGAGAAGTATCAAAAAGTCCCCTTCATGATGATCACCAGCCGCAGTGAAAAAAGCCATATTATTAAAGCTGTCGAAGCGGGTGTCAGTGAATACATCGGCAAGCCTTTCAGCAACGAACAATTAGGCACCAAATTAGCACGCCTCATTTATAAATTTTACAAACAAAGCCCCACCCAAACCGCACGCCAAGCCCAACAAAGTGATGCTAATTTATTAACAGGTGGCAGTGCTCCTGCTGCCAAACCTAAAGCCAATGCAGCCAGTGCCAGCTTATTAACTGGTGGTGCAGCGGCCCCTGCCAAAGCGCAAGTGAGTGCACCAAGTGCCAGCAGTGCTAGTTTGTTATCCGGTGGTTCTAAAAGCGCTTCGCTTGTGGACAAACCAGCACCTGCGAAAAAAGCCCCAGTAAAAAAAGCCGCAGCACGAAGCATGGCTTTGGCCCACGTGAGGCTCGCCAGTGGCGAGCAACTGCGCTGCATTGTGAAAGACATTAATCTTAATGAAATGATGCTTGTGGTTAAACGAGAGCAAGGTGTGCCCACGTTATTCGATCAAGTGGTGGTGGATATCGTTTCAAAAGCCGATGACATAGTGGCGCGGGTGAATTGTTTTGTATGCTCGCTTAATAGCCCAGATAAAAACGTGGCCGGTGAAATGTTTAATATGTTGGTGCGTTATGAAGATGAGGATCCAGAGAAGCTGGAGGCCTTGTCTAAGTTCGTTGCGAAAATAAGATAATGCTCACGCATCCTATTAAAGGGTTTTTATTGCCCCCGTTATTAGTGGCTTTCTTCTTTATAGCCGCAGCAAATGTTTCTGCTCAAACTCATTTACCATGCATCCCTCAAACTCGATTATCCCTTGGGATGGTGCCCGCCATATCCTCTAACTTAATTCAGCTATGGTCATCTACTCTTAATCAACGAGTGCAAAAAAAATCGTGTGTGAGTTTGTCGTTTAGCAGCGCCAAGGATTTTAAACACTATATTCATAAAGCTAACGAGGGTGAGTTTGATGTACTTGCTGCACCGGCTCATATTGCCAGTTATTTAATATCTTATTCTGGTTTTAAGCCTGTGGCGTTTTTAGTGTGGGAATCTAGTTATTTGTATGTGGTGCCTAACGACTCGGATATTTCATCGCTAGATCACGCCAGTAAAAAAGTATTCGCATTGCCAGACCCGTTCTCTGAGGCCAGCATATTGGCCCAGTTTGAGATAGATACGCACCATAACCCGAGCGGTTATTTATACTCCCAACACTATAAAAAAATTATTGAAAACTTATTGAGTGGCAAGGCAGATGTTGGTGTGGTGTTATCGCCTTTTTATAATGGCTATAAAAAGCATGCAACACCAAAAATACGCCCTATCCATGAGGTGGCTTTCCCGTCACACGGCATGTTGATCGCCGCGCCGCACACCACTGAAGCCCATCGCCTAGAGCTGTTCAGTGTTTTATCTTCTTTAGAATCAAATACGGATTTGTTTTGGCAATCATTTGAATCCGTTTCAGATTCTGAGCTTAAAAAACTACATAGCACTCAGAAACATTCCGTTAAAGCGTTAACCCTTTTATTAAATCAAAAATAAAAGCGTTAAATCCCTCGGTGTTCCCAGCCTACGGTGCAAGCACTCTTAGTTATGCGGGTTTATGAAACTCAATGACATTATCATCTGGGTCCCTTACAAAAATGAAGGAAGCGCCATTTGGCATGGTGATAGGCCCGCCGGATATTGCAATGTCTTGTTCAGATAATTGGGCTTTCACAGCTTCTAAATCCGTTACTTCCAATGCCATGTGGGTGTAACCAGCATGTTTAACAGGCACATCCATTAAGACGTTTTCTTTTTTGCCTGAATTAGCATTTAAAATAAAATTGATATTAACCCCGCATGGATGCTCCATAATCGCAACGGGCTCAGGGCCTACGGGGCCAATGATAAATTCAAAGCCAATTTTTTCGTAAAAAGCTCTCGATGTCTCAAGGCTTGTTACTCGAATACCGATATGATTTATTCTGGTGATTTCTTTCATGTTATTCCTTGTGTATTAGGCATGGGTAATTGTGTCTTTTAGATTAGCTTAGAGCAGCGCCATCATTTAACCCAGGTTTCAACTTCGCACTATCAACGCCAAACACACAGCCGGCATTTACTCTGTGTATTTTAGGGTTTGAGCGAGGTTTATGGTGAGTATAGATGCCGCACGTTTTACAAAAATAGTGCTCAGCAACATGGGTATTAAATTGATACTTTCCAAGGTTCGCTTCGCCTGCCAGTAATTTAAAGCTGCCTTCAGCTCCAGAAAGCATAATGGCCCCTTTGCGTATGCATAGGCTGCAGTTGCAGCGAATGGCCGAATCTAAATTTGTTTCAATTTCAAATTTAACTGACCCGCAATGACAACTGCCTTGGTATTGTTTGTTCATTTATTTTCATCCATAAAAATAACAACGTTGAGCCATAACTTAACAGAATAAAATCAGAACAATGAGTATTTATGTGATTAGGTCGCATGGCGAGCCTTGGTGTTTATAGCTCAATGAGCTGTAACCTGATTTAACGACATGATATACATAGAAAAATAATAATGATTATGGATATTTCTATTAAATGGATTCTTATAGCGCGCTTTTGAAAAAACAAGTTGTGGGTAATATTGTGCTTAATTACTTCATTGCTTATTACTTGTCGGCGCATACATTAGCCGTGATCAAAACCATTCCTCTGCAAGCGCCTCAAGAGAATGTGATGGCGCCGAATATGGCAGGGGATTTAATGGTGGGCTCATTTATTATGGGTGTGATACTGACGAGCATTTTGACTTTGATTGTGCGCAAACAACTTAACGCTTTTGAAGCACCTGATTCAGTATTGCCCAGTGCTATCGTGAAGCTTCCCCAAAACCTATTTGCTCGCGCTATTGTCATGGGGTTGTTCGGGATGTTTTTGGTGGGTATGCCTGTGGCAATCGCGCTCGGTTTGTTGGGGGTTCAGCAAGTAAGCACACAAGACTACATTTTTTATCATGCAATTTATTGTGCGCTGTTAGCGGGGCTCATGAGTTACATGGTGGTCAAACGAGTTATGTTTGAGCGCGCGTATGCGACGATGCCTTTAACAGAATAGCTAATAACAGAGTAACTAAGCTTGTGCTTGCTCGTCATTGGCAAGTACACGTGTTAACGGGAAGTGGCAGCTAAAGCAGCTACCGCGCCCAACGGTACTTTCAATTTGTAGGTGCCCTTCGTGATGCAGCAAAATATGCTTCACAATGGCAAGGCCTAAACCTGTGCCGCCGGTATCCGCATGACGGCTGGCATCCGCACGATAAAAGCGTTCAGTCAGTCGTGGTAAATGGCGGCTATCAATACCAGGGCCGTTATCACTTACTTGCAAGTGTATGCCTTGGCTATCTTGAAACCATTTAATGTTAATTTTTCCGCCGGCCTGTGTGTATTTCACCGCGTTATAAATCAGGTTGCTAAAAGCGCTGCTTAATTCGTTATGAATGCCCAATAAATTAATATTTTGGGCTTCAATACTGAAGGTATGTTTTTTCTCGCCGCTTACTTCTTGTGCATCTTGAATGATACTGGCTAATAATTCTGGCACGTTAACTTTGCCATGCTCATGACTGTGGCTGGTTTCTAAGCGGCTTAAAATTAATAAGTCGTTAATCAGGTTTTGCATGCGCAAACCTTGAGTGTGCATTTGTTTTAAACCGCGCTGCCAGCGACTGGGTAATTGATCAGAGTATTCTAAAAATGTTTCTAAATAGCCGCTGATAACCGTAAGCGGTGTGCGTAATTCATGACTGGCATTGGCTACAAAGTCTTGTCGCATGGCTTCAAGATGATGCAAGTGAGTGATATCGCGACAAATGATTAAACGGTTTTTCTCACCAAATAAGGTGATGTGAAATTGCAGCTGTACATCAGAATTTGTTGGCGAAGGAATTTCTAGGGGCTGCTCATAGGTGGCTTGTTCGAAGTAAGCGATGAACTCCGGCGCGCGCAAAAGGTTGGTAATAGGGTGGCCCTTATCTTGGGCTTCTTTTAAACCTAACAGGCGCTCGGCAGATGGGTTCCACCATTCCAAGTTACCTTGCTGGTTAACACTTAAAACGCCATCTTTAATGGCGGCGGTGCTTTCTTGCACACGCTGCAGTACAGCCTGTAATCGAGCTTGAGCTTTTTGTTGGCGGCGCTGCATGCGGTAAAAATCATCAAACAAAAGCCCCCACAAGCCATGGCTATAAGGAGGTTCTTGTTCGTCTTTTTCGCCTTGACCCACTTGGGATAATAACCAAGATTGCAGCTTGTACATTTGGTAAGTATGCCAAACCAAATACACAATAGTGCCAAAGGCTAAGCCCCAACCGGGGTAGCCAAAGAGCCAGCCAAATCCAGTGGAAATGGCCATTAGCATTACAATACGGCGAATGGCCGTTTGCCAGTCGTGCTTCATAATTTTCTAATACTTGCTCTATGGATGCACAATAGGGTCAGACTACTAAGATGCTTTGGTTGAAAAGCGATAGCCAGTGCCACGAACCGTTTGAATCAAGTGTTCGTGATTACCGCCCAACGCTTTACGTAAACGACGAATATGCACGTCCACGGTACGTTCTTCAACGTAAACATTACCACCCCAAACCTGGTCTAATAGCTGTGTACGGCTATAGGCACGTTCTTGGTGGGTCATTAAAAACTGCAATAAACGGTATTCCGTAGGGCCCATGTCCAAAGGTGCTTGGTTAGCACTTACTCTGTGACAAACAGGGTCTAGCATTAGGCCTTGAACCTCAATGGGTTTCTCAATGCCTTGTGGAATACTGCGACGCAATACGGCTTTCAGTCGGGCAACTAATTCACGTGGGCTAAATGGCTTGGTGATGTAGTCATCGGCACCGGCTTCTAGGCCTTGGATCTTATTGTCTTCTTCCCCTTTTGCGGTCAGCATAATAATGGGGATTTCAGCAGTCATATCGTCACGCTTTAGGCGGCGAGCAAACTCAATACCGCTAGACCCAGGCATCATCCAATCCAGCAGGATCAGTTGAGGCTGCTCATCAACTACGATGGCATGGGCTTGCTGAGCATTGTCGGCTTCTAAGCATTCGTAACCGGCCATTTCTAATGCCACGGCGATCATTTCACGAATAGACGCTTCATCATCAACAATAAGAATCTTTTTTCCTTGAGCTTTCATAGTCTCTGCTCTAACTCTTAATTAAATAGACCGATCTATTACACATCTTAATTGTGACAGATATGTGACTGTGGAAAACTTCTCTTATTTTAGCTCGCTTTAAGGCCTTAAGCGTTACTTTGGATCAAATAGTGACCCACTAAGCCGGCAAAAATGATGGCGCCAACCCAGTGATTGTGTAAAAACGCTTTAAAACAGGCTTCTCGTTCACGGCTTTTTATCAACATTTGATGATAGCCAAACATAAGCCCCACACCGCAAACGCTGATGTAATAAGGCCAGTGAGCGCCTATTTTGCTGCCGATCATTAAAAAGGCCAGTAACGTGGTGCACTGCAAAACACCAATAATAAAGGTGTCCGCTTGGCCAAATAAAACGGCGGTGCTTTTGATGCCCACCTTTAAATCATCTTCTCTATCGACCATGGCGTATTGAGTATCATAAACCACTGTCCAAGTGAGAGTAGCGGCATAGATCAACCAAACCACATCCGGTAATGCATCTTGCTGTGCGGCAAACGCCATAGGCACTGCCCATGCAAAAGCCGCCCCTAGAACCACTTGCGGTAAATGAGTGTAGCGTTTCATAAACGGGTAGAGAGCGGCTAAAAATAAACCACCAAACGACAAGGCAATGGTAAAGCCATTTGTGAACAGCACTAAGATGAAGGCGCTTAAGACCAAGCCGGCAAACAGCATAAGGGCTTGTTTTTCGCTGATAACTTTTTGTGCAAGGGGGCGGTTTTGCGTGCGCTCAACATGGCCATCTACGTGGCGGTCAGCATAGTCGTTAATGACACAGCCAGCGCTGCGCATGATGATCACACCCAGTGTGAAAATAATCACGTTGGCCACACTTGGGCTGCCTTCTCCGGCGATCCAAAGTGCCCAAAGGGTCGGCCACAATAAAAGGTAAATGCCCACCGGCTTATCAAGGCGCATTAATTGAATAAAAAATGGCAGGCGGGGAAAGCGTTCCAATAACCAATTCATGAGTTATTTATTCTAAAAATATAAGAGAAACCGCAGTTTACCCTGTATAGAAGACTTGAAGAAAGGCTTTAGCCAAAAGCATCAAACATTCACATCAAACAAGCTGGATAGAAAGTATTCGCTGACCAATAAAGGTTTGTGATTCACCTTAAAAATAGAGCGTCTGGCCCAGGTGTTTTGAGCATTCACCGAGCCTTGTTTTACTTCAATTGGCCCACGGCTCATGCACTTGTGCTTAAACAAAAACTCACCAAGGGGTTTGTTACGTAAATGCAAAAGCTGCTGTTCGCTGCCTGTTAAGGTGGAACGTGGAATCACACTGCGAGCGTACACCACGGTTTTATCTTTTAGGCATAGCGCCACTTCGCGAATATACACCTGCTCTCGTTTATTAATGCCAAGGGTTTTGGCTTCGGATAACGAAGCGCGACCAAAGCCAGTATATAAAACCGATACGCTGAAATGCCCGGGGGCCAGTGCCATTAAGTTTTTTGTTAGAGAGCCTGTATCCAGTAGCCACGGGCGCCAAGGGTTGCTCAATAAGCTGTGAGGCATGGGTCTAATTGACGACCAATCATGTTGGGTAAGCGGCGCTGAAAAGACTAACAAAACAAACCAGGTGCAAAGCAATAGATAGGAAGGCGCAGAATGCGATATTGAGGCGGGTAAATCAAGTTTGTCGGGTAGGTAGAGGTTAAGCTGTGTTAGATAAGAACAACGAGAGGGCGATTGTGAGGCGGGTAAATCAAGCGCAGCGAAGAGGTAGTTTGGGTGAACATTTGTGTCTGACAAAAACTTTGGTTAAGGTGATGCGCAAATTATCGTGATACACATTTTGGAGTAGCTATCATGGCGACAGATTTTAAAAAATGGCAGTGCATTGTTTGTGGTTGGATTTACGACGAAGCTGAAGGTTGCCCAGAAGAAGGTCTAGAGCCAGGCACGCGCTGGAGCGATGTTGCCGAAGATTGGCTTTGCCCAGACTGCGGCGTAGGCAAGGACGATTTCGAAATGATCGAAATCTGATTAGATAGGAAGCTACTTTACTCGTTGTAGCTTTGTTAAAAATGGTCGAGCAGTCGTTATGTATAGGTATACACGCCTTGTGCTCGACCCTTTTTGCCGCGCCACACCTTCGTCAGTAACGCTTCTTGGGAAGTTTCTATGAAAGATATAGATATAAAATCGATTTTAATATTGATTGGTATTTGTTCATTGATAGGCATTACTCTTCAATATTTTTTTGATCTTTATTGGGTTACTGCAACATTGCTTGTACTAGCAGGTTTATTGTTTAGCGGCCTGATGATGTATAACGAAGATTTAGACTCCGGTGGTTATGATTATCAAGAAGGTGTGACAGATACACCTGAAGCTAGAAATGGGCAAAAAAGAGCTAATAGAATTCAAATAATAATTGTATTACTGCTATTAACTGGGGCGGCTTGCCTCTCATATATTTGAATGCAGTTTTGCTCAAAACTACATTCTCGCTGTTTGTTTAAGGATCCTCATGACCTCACTTAATAATGCCCCTCTAGTGGTTATTGGTACTGGCTTGGCCGGTTACAACTTAGTAAAAGAATTCCGCAAACACGATAGTGAGCGCAAAGTGGTGATGATCAGCTCTGATGATGGTCGCCAATACAGCAAGCCAATGTTGTCCACAGGGTTCAGCAAAGGCAAAGATGCCGACGCCCTAGCCATGAATGATGCAGGGGTCATGGCTGAAACTCTGCAAATTGAAATTCGCACTTATCAAACTATTAGCGCCATTAAGCCTGAAAACAAGCAGGTATTGCTGGGCGACGAAGTCATTGAATACAGCGACTTGGTTTTGGCCCTAGGTGCCGCGCCGATCCAATTACCTATGCCGGGTAACGAGCACGTAAAATACGTAAATGATCTGATGGATTATCAAGATTTTCATAACACCCTAGCGGGCGACACCAATAAAACTGTGGTGGTGATCGGCTCGGGTTTGGTGGGCACAGAATACGCGCACGATTTAGCCAGTGCCGGTTTTAATGTGCACATGGTGGGCTTAGAAGCTCAGCCGCTTGCGCGTTTGATTCCGGATGAATGCGGCCAAGCATTGATCCCTGCTTTGCAGGAATTAGGTGCGAATTTACACCTAGAAAAATCCGTTTCAAAAGTAGAAAAAGCCGATGGCGCTTTACTTGCTATCTTGGATGACGGCACCGCCATCAAAGCGGACGTGGTATTAAGTGCGGTAGGTTTAACCCCAAGAACAGAGTTAGCAAAAAATGCAGGCTTGGCCACCGCTCGTGGTATTGAAGTAAACCGCCTATTACAAAGTAGCGACGCCAATATCTATGCGTTAGGCGACTGTGCGCAAGTAGACGGCCTGAACTTGTTATACGTTTTACCGTTAATGAATTGCGCCCGTGCTTTGGCAAAAACCTTGGCGGGCACACAAACCCCTGTTAAATATCCCGTTATGCCAGTGATGGTAAAAACCCCAAGTTTGCCAATTGTTACCTGTCCGCCCGCTCCAGACGCCCAAGGTGAGTGGCATATTAGTGGCCAATCTCCACACTTTATGGCGGTTTTTAAAGATTCTGACGATAATTTACTTGGTTATGCCTTGACCGGAGAGTGCGTTGCTGAAAAGATTAAACTCAATAAGGAATTGCCAGCCATGCTGGCGTAAAAACAACAATAAAAAGAAATAGGCCGGACTATGCGTAAACCTGAATTAGCTGCGTTTGTGGCAGACCAAGCGGACATCAGCAAGGATAAAGCATCCGAGATTATCAATATTATTACCGATCAAATTGCTGAAGCGTTGCGTCAAAACGACACTGTTAGCTTGGTGGGTTTTGGTAGCTTCGTACAAAAACATCGCCCTGAGCGCATGGGTAAAAACCCGCAAACAGGTGAAGCCATTACAATTAAAGCCAGTAACTCAGTAGGCTTTAAACCAGGTAAAGCGCTTAAAGAAACCGTTAACTCGTAATCTTTTTTTAAAGATGACTGAATTTCTTAGAAATGCCCCAGATGAAAGTCTGGGGCATTTTTATTTACAGGGATGTAATAGCAGGTTTGCAGCTGGGTGCGGCCCGTAGATGTATGGGCCCAGTTTCATTGAAGCATCTGGTGCCCGTGGTATCATGCGGCGCGCGCTGAGGAATGTTCAGTTAGCGTATTTTCATATCCCTTGTAACAAAAAACGGTTTATTAACGATGTTAAAGTTTAAATTTTTATTATGGGCCATGGCCCAAATGCTTAAAAAAGCAGCCAAAAATAACCCAGCCTGCGCTGAATACATTGATGGCAAAGACATTGTCTTTCAAATCCAAACTGAAAGCGGCAGCGGTCGTCACTTCATTGTGAAAGAAGGCAAGGTAAAGTCTAAAGGTGGCCTAACAAAAGAGCCTACTTTTACACTGAGTTTTAAAGACGCTGCAACAGCACTGTCTATCCTAACGGCCAAAGACAAAAATGCGTTTATGGCCGGTATTCAAAGCAAAGACCTAGTGATCAGCGGTAACTTCTCTGAAGTTATGTGGTTCCAAGGTTTAACAAAATTCCTAAAACCTAAGAAAAAGAAATAGCCTATGACGCACCCCCAAGGACTGACCAAGCAAATTTTAATGGCCATGCTGGCCGCCATTGTTTTGGGTTCGCTTGCCAATGTTGCAGCGGCCAATTTCGAAAGCTTTGCGCAAATATTAGATGAGTGGTTAGTGGAGGGTGTATTTTTAGTGGTGGGTAAGATCTTTGTATCCACACTAAAAGTATTGGTTGTGCCTTTGGTATTAGTGTCTTTAGTGTGCGGCGCGTCGGGCTTAGGTTCGGGCAAGCAGCTAGGGCGCTTAGGGGGCAAAACCATTGGTTTGTACCTGCTTACTACGGCCATAGCCATTACGTTAGCTATGCTAACGGCGTTAATGATTGAGCCAGGTGTGGGCATAGATGTGACCGCCACAGCAGCTGTGAAGGTCAATGAAAGCACTGCGTTTACCCAGGTGCTAATTAATATCTTTCCAAGTAATCCCATCGACGCCATGGCGCAAGGCAATATGCTGCAAATCATCGTATTTGCTGTGTTATTGGGTTTGGCCATTAATCATAGTGGTGATGCTGGGCAGCGCATTCGCGCAAATTTTGAAGACTGGAATCAAATTATTTTGAATCTAGTGACCATGTTAATGAAGCTGGCACCAATAGGTGTGTTTGCTTTGGTTTTTAACTTATTCTCCGACAAAGGCCTTGGCACCATTGCTGATTTAGCCGTGTATTTTGCCACCGTAGTGGGTGTGCTGATTGTGCATGGTGCGCTGGTGTATAGCGGCCTTTTATTGTTATTGGCCCGTGTGAGTCCAGTGACCTTTTTGAAAAAAATGCGCAACGTGCAATTGTTCGCCTTCAGTACCGCGTCCAGTAATGCCACGCTGCCAATCACCATGCGCACCGTTGAAAAGCGCTTAGGGGTAGATAACAAAGTGGCCTCATTCAGTGTGCCGCTGGGTGCCACTTTAAACATGGATGGCACCGCCATCATGCAAGGTGTGGCTACCGTGTTTATTGCTCAAGCTTATGGCATTGATTTAACCGCCTTCGATTTATTAGCGGTTGTGGCCACTGCGACCCTAGCGTCCATTGGTACCGCGGGTGTGCCGGGTGTGGGTTTGGTGATGTTATCTATGGTATTAACCCAAGTGGGCTTGCCTGTTGAAGGTATCGCATTGATATACGGTGTAGACCGCTTGCTAGATATGCTGCGTACCGCCGTGAATGTCACAGGTGATGCGGCAGTGAGCTGCATTGTGGCCCGCAGTGAAGATCAATTTGATCAGAGCGTTTTCCAAGACGAAAACGCCGGCCTACTCGAAGACACAGCACCATCAACGGCTGAGCCTCAAAAGGCATAACGCCCATATCCTTTCATTTCTGATAACAGGCGCTCTCATCTGATGGCGCCTGTTAATTTCATACGCTGCCAGCGCAAAAAACATAAAAGACATTTGAACAATTCTGTTTTGCCCATCACAATGCGTCTGCTTTGTGATGGGTGAATGACCGAAACCCATTGTTATTGTGATTCGGTCAAAATTTGAGAGAAAACATGCGTTTCATTAGTGTTGCATTGCTGTTGTTATCCACATCCGTTTGGTCCGCAAGCCCGACTCAAACCATCGAGCAGTTGAGTGTTCAAATCTCTCCCCTGTGGAAAAGCATGCGCCCTGTGTGTGTCATGGCTCAAGACGCCAAGCTGCAATCTGCGGTGAATAATCGATTAGAGTTTTTAGACAGCCGTTTAGTGGCTAATGCCATCAGTAAAAGTGTTTTGGGCGCTCTAGCCTCTGGCACACCACAAGCCTCTAAAAGCAGCTGGAAAAAAGCCTGGAACAACCAAGCTTGGTCCCTGCGAGAGCAGCTAGAGACCATGGCCCTTAAGCCAGAAGACCGTGAAAACCTGCGTGAGTACTTTTTCAAGCTGCAAACACAAACCCCAAGTAAAGAACGCGGGGCATTGGTGCAAAAGATTCAGCACATGAGCGAAGCATTGAATTTAAGCTTGCGCCAAGAATTATGGAAAACCTGCCACAGCCTAGGTTTATGGCAAGTACCACAAGAACAGGTGGAGACCGCTGTGAGCCAGCGCTGGTTAAAACAAAGCAAAAAGGTGGAAATGCAGCTGCACCAAGAATTGGCGGCCTTTTATTTTTACAGTTTCCGCCAAGTACAAAACCCAGAGTTAACCATATTAGCGAATGTATCTGAGCAGTTAGATGGCTGGGTTGAACTGGCATCATTGGCCATTCAAACCCATTTCACGCAGTTACGTTCTCAGTTGGTGGCCATACCTTTGATATTGCCTGCCGAATTGCCAAATACTGGCCAGTCTACAGATGGGCCGTTTGCAGAGAGCCCTTGGGGTTCAACCCCTTCTCACAAACTGCCTCAGCTGTAAGTTTTCGCATTCTGTTAAAGGGCCATTATCGAAGATGGCCTTTATTGCTATGTGTTCAGCTGATGGGCCATTTGCTGTAATTCATCCTGCGCGTCCAATACCTTTTCAAGGGCTTCTTCGGCTTTTGACATGTCCAACTGCAAGCTATCAATAAGCTCTGGCGGAATGGCTTCCAGTGGCGCGTCATTTAAGTTTTCTGTGCTTAACATGCGCGCGGCGACAAACAGCATGGCGCTTAACTGATTGTGATCCCCGTTGTAACTAGGCTCGTTTTGATAGCGAATGGCTGTGCACACATCTTCCGGTAAGGCCCATTGCTTGAACAAGTTACTGCTGATTTGCTCACGGGTAATGCTTAATAGGTGTTGCTCAATAAAATAGCGGTTAATTTGTGGGTTGGCATCAATGTGGCTATTCACCAGTTTAAAGTGTGGTGGGAACACATGAGCCAAAATCAAAAAGCCAAAGTTATGCAATAACCCACATAAATAGGCCATGCCTTGGCTTGGGCGGTTCTTCACGGGCATAGCGCGTACCAATTCAGACATAAGCGCTGCGGTGTAAACACTTTGCTGCCAAAACGGGGTGTAACCTTGTGGCCCTGTTTTAGGCACTTCAAGAGTGCGGCCCAGTGATAAGCCCAGTGCGAGATTAATAACCAAATCAAAGCCCAATACTCGGCCAACCGCTTCTTGTACGTTACTGATGGAACCTTGCACGCCGTAATAAGGACTATTAGCCCAACTGATTACCTGTGCTGCAAGGCCTGGGTCATTGCTCACCAGTTTGGCTAAATCTTCGGTCTCTGCATTGGGATCCATACGTAAATCTATGATTTTTTGCGCCGTTTCCGGCATGGGCGGCATATCCAGTGTTTCTTCTAGACGCTGGCTGATTCTAAGTTTTGTAAAACTTTCTACGGCACGATTAATTTGTGCAACATCATTCTGGTGCCATTGATCGCCGGGCAGGTGGGTATCGGGTATTTCAGAGCAATAATCCCCCACGTGGGCGCTACTGACTAAGGTTTGGAAATCGTCTTTGGGGATCTCAAGCTGTTGCTCGGCGCTTAGCTCCATTTGGATATTGTCGATTTTCAGCAAGCTTTCATCCACATAGGTATCAAGGCCGGTAACCTGTGGCAAAGCGGGTATGGCCTGCAAATTCAGGCTTTGGCGAATCTTATTCACCTGAGCTTTTGCGGTGGGTTTCAGCTTGCGTGATGTGAGTTGAGTAAGCTTGTTTAAATCTAAAATACGGCTGGCAGGGCTGATGACCTGAATGCGGCCGTGTTCGTCTTCTAAAATGGTGAGCTGTGCAGTGCTGTCTGTAATACCGGGCATATTGTATACCGTAGAAGTGACCATCAATGGTGCTTTATCGGCGACGGTGTAGTCCACGTTCCACTCGTCTAACACTTTTTGAATTCGCTTAGGTAAACTCACGACGCCGTACCTTTAATGATAGACGGATAACTGATCAAAGTTGCTTGGGATTCAGTGTCCGCCAAAAATAATTGCTGTGAATTAACTATAGGCAATTACTGGGCGTGTACTGTGAGCTTTTGTATTTTTGTGACGTAAGGCGGGTTTTGGCCAGAAGGGTGTGTTTCGCCCTAAATCTAGGGCGAGTGACAGGGTGTTAATCGGGTAAATCAGCCAATTGATCCAGAGATTGACCCAATTGCGCGGCTAATCTAGCCACAGGCGCTTAGTTAGTTCTTGGTTTAATCCGGCAAGTCAGCCAATTGATCCAGCTGCGCGGCTAATCTAGCCACTGGCTCTTGGTAGTCCTTGGTTAAATACGGGCGCTCTAGGGCGCAGATAAAGAGTAATAGACCCCTAAGATGGGTCTAATCCGGCAAGTCAGCCAATTGATCCAGCGATTGTCCCAATTGCGCAGCTAATCTAGCCACTGGCTCTTGGTAGTCCTTGGTTAAATACGGGCGTTCTAAGGCAAAGATTTGATAAACCCCTGCATTCAATAGCTCTCGGCTTTCTTCTTGGTTTTTATCTACAAGCAAGTTGGTGTGCATAAAACCAAACCATGATGTGACCAATATCCAAGTATTCAGCGCCAGAGTGCGGATTTCTTTATCTGTAGCATCAATGATATTCGCGTCCCTTAGGCCCCTGAATATCAGCTGCACACGCTCTAGGCAGCGTTTGAAGAACTGGTTATAGCGTTTGTGCAGCTCAGCATCGTTTTGCAGTAAATGCTGCAAATCCCTGTGGATAAAGCGGTAGTCCCACAGACCTTGGAAAATCTTCTGTAGATAAATGAGCTTGTCATTAATGGTTAGGCTGCGACCTTCAGGCATTTGCAGGTTGTCGTCTACCAAGCCCTCATATTGCAGGTAAATATCAAAAATGATCTGCTGTTTGTTTTTGAAGTGGTAATACAGGTTGCCTGGGCTGATCTCTAAGTGAGAGGCGAT